>Ga0129316_1000025_pt1 | contig 127496 bp, 128 predicted proteins | sample Cm1ome_2_FD_94429 | JGI IMG/M metagenome (GOLD analysis project Ga0129316, IMG submission 94429) | Eastern black-and-white colobus group fecal microbial communities from Wisconsin, USA - Cm1022B metagenome | ecosystem: Host-associated > Mammals > Digestive system > Large intestine > Fecal...
AAATGAAGATGGGTACCTGGCTAATGGTGCTGTCCTGTTTACAGACGATTATAAAGGCAACAAGACAGAAGTCATGTGTTCTGTTTTCGCGGGGTTTTCTAAAGGAAGCGAAAGAATTGTTACAGTGAATAGATTCAACGGTAATCTGCTCAACACGATTAACAACATCATGGATTTTGTAACGATGAGAATGAATCATTCAATGATTAAGCTTGGGAACAAAAGGGTTAATCTCGATTCCTATCCTACGCGTGCACTTTTTGAAGGCGTAGTAAATGCTGTGGCTCACAGAGACTATTATCTCGATGGAACACAAATCCAAATAGATATGTTCAAAGACAGGTTGGAAATATCGTCTCCAGGTGGATTCTACAGGGGAGAGAAGATTGGAAAAACATATGATCTTTCAGGTGTAATTTCCAAACGCAGGAATGAGCTTATTTCAAATGTCCTTGTTGCTTGTAATGTTATGGAAGCAGCAGGAACCGGTTTTGATAAGATCATGGAAGAATATGCAAGTGCAGATGAAGCACATAAACCATATATATATTCCACTTCTGATCATTTCACATTGGTTCTGCCAGATTTGACCTTCGAAGAAGGTGTATTAGATGCTACGATATCAATACTTACTTTTATACCGGCTCCAAACGGAACAGAACATGATGAGAAAGTATTATCATTCTGTTATAAAAAAGCCCGCAAGGTCGCTGAAATAGCTGCTCATCTTGGTTTGAGTGATTCTACATATCTGCGTAAGCAAGTTCTGGGAAATTTGGAAGAGAACGGGTATCTCATTAAAAGCAAAGTATCGAGAGCGACATGTTATATTACGAATCCGGAAGTGGTGGAGGAAGGATAGATTCATAATACCTTCATTTTATGGAGTGCTATGTGAATATGATAAATATTCTGAATACTTATTTCGAAGAAAAGCTTGATTTGAATTTGCTATAATAAGAAAAATATTATGCTTGGTGAAAAGATTTAAACCTGACTATTTTTATATCCTAAAGTAAACGAACCAAGATTTAAGAGAAACATTGGTCTTTTCATGCGTCTTGTCATTGGGAGTATACTTAAGAATTACAGATATAATGGTTGCTTGTATCGGTTCTCGAATTCCAAGAAGTCCGTACTTCTCCCAGTCGCGGCAGATGATACTGTAGTGATTCTGCACACCGTAGAGCGGGAGGCCGTGTGATTCAAGGATATCCTTGGAGCGCTTGCATTCTTCGAGAGTGAAGTTAGATACGCCGATGTGATTTATCAAGCCTTCGTTATACAGTTTGATTATCTCTTCAAGGTGTGCCTTTATATCAGTAGGTAGGTGCAGACAGTAAACATCTGCAAGTGCTGTAAAGCTTGCTCCCCCATGCGTTCGTTCCTATTACTGCTGCGGGATGCATTATATCCATGTTGCCTGCCTCCTTAAGTGTGCGTTATCTGTTCGTAGAGAAAAACCGGTACCGACAATCAAGCCGGCACCGGTCAGAAGGGTTTATGGGTGAATAAAACAGAAGATCAGCCCTTCTTGGTACCTTGGTTGGCTACAGCCTTCATCTTCGCCTCGATGGCGGCCTGGTCACCTAAGTACCTGTGCGATATCGCCTTGAAGTCATCCCCCAATTCGTACACGAGGGGGGTACCTGTGGGTATATTAAGTCCGAGAATGTCTTCGTCGGAGATATCATCAAGATATTTAACGAGAGCTCTAAGCGAGTTGCCGTGAGCTGCGATAAGGACGGACTTGCCAGCCTTGATCTCGGGAACGATAGTCTCGAGGTAGTAGGGGATAACGCGGTCGATGGTGATCGCGAGGCTCTCCGTCAGGGGCAGGAAGTACTTGTTAACGTCCTTGTACTGAGGCTGGTTCGCAGGATTTCTGTCATCGTTCTCCTCGAGTGCCGGAGGGCATACATCAAATGAACGTCTCCAGATCTTAACCTGATCCTCGCCGTATTTCTCAGCAGTCTCAGATTTGTTAAGTCCCTGCAGTGCGCCGTAATGACGCTCGTTGAGCTTCCACGACTTGATCTGCGGAATATAGATCTCGTCCATCTCGTCAAGTACGAGGTTAGCAGTGTGGATGGCTCTCTTAAGAACCGACGTGAAGCAGATGTCGAACGAGATGCCCTCTTCCTTAAGCAGACGGCCGCCGTTCTTGGCTTCTTCTCTGCCTGCGTCAGACAGATCCACATCCGTCCAGCCTGTGAAGAGGTTTGCTTTGTTCCACTCGGATTCACCGTGTCTGATAAGTACGATCCTGTAACTCATGTTGTTTCCTTTCTGCTCAGATGAGAGCTGCGCCGAATGCGTTGCACTTGATAAGTCCGTCTTCGTCAGGTGTCTCGTTGATCATGAGGCAGTCTGCAGCAAGAGTGATGCCTCCGCTGATGCATCTTTCTTCCCAGTTCCTCATCCACTCGCCGTCTTCCCAGCCGTAAGATCCGAACAGTGCGACCTTTTTGTCCTTGAGTGAACCTTCAACTTCAGTGAACATGGGCTCGAATTCGTCTTCCTCGAGAACCTCTGCACCCATCGCGGGACATCCGAAAGCGAGTACATCAAACTCTGCGACCTTATCTGCGCCGAACTCTGATGCGGTGAAGACCGTAACCTCAGCGCCCTTTCCCTTGATTCCTTCTGCTATTGCATTTGCCATGGCCTCGGTGTTGCCCGTGCCGCTCCAGTAAACTACTGCTGCCTTCATTTATCTTTTCCTTTCTTATTGGCGGTCATGCCGTCATTGTTAACTTCTCCAGACTGCTTCCTCTTCCGTAGAGCCTGCAGTAGATGTCGGTGCACTTCTTGTACCTTGCGAAAAGTTTTCGCGCTTCATTCTCGTCTCCGTAGACCTTCCAGCAACCCGTGCACTTGCAGCCCTTGGCGTGATGTTCCATAAAGCCTTTTACGTCAGCCGCGGGGTAGCCTAAGAAGAGTCCGATCTCGTGAGGGAAGACATCCTGTTCGTACAGCCGGTCAACGAGTTTTCTTACACACAGGTCCGAATCTTCTGTCGGATAATTCAAGTCGTCGAGAATGGACTTTACGTCATCCTGTGACAGATAATCGTCGAGCTGATCGGGTCTGTAGACATAGACGAGTGTCGAACAATCAGATGACGACAGCGGGATGATCCTTATCCCGTGCGACAGAAGTCTGTTGTTAAGAGATCTGATACTGTCGAAGACGTCGCGACCCGATAAACAGGTACAGTTAAAGAGACTTCCGACCTTGATGCCCGCCAATGTAGGCGCACAGTTTCTGACCATCATCTCTTCGAACATTTTGCTTTTCCTCTTTCTCGGTTAGCATATGCTAACCGATAGGAATATACCAACACACGAGTTGCATGTCAAGGAAAATATAACGGCGTTATATGATATTCGTCAGTCTTCCTGTTTCAGACTCTGTGCCATATCGACTTTGTCGAGTTTACGGCGGGAAAGGAAAAGCGATATTACGTATGCCGCGAGGACCACTGCGAAGTAGATAAGCAATGTTTCGGGTTTGACCACTACATCGATCCATATGCCGGAAGTCGCGACGGAGTCTGCCATCAAAAGCTTTGCCATATAACAGGTAAGGGGGATAGACAGAAGGAAGCAGCAGGGAAGGAGAAAGTGATTCATGCGAAGGATCACATCTCTGATCTCATTGTCCCGGTAACCAAGTACTTTAAGCATGGATATGTTTCTTGAGTTCTCGTCGATTATCATTCCGGACAGAAGATTTACTATCAGTACACATACGATGATCCCGACAGTAAGAAGGATCGCATATACGGCTTTGGTCGTCGCCATCATCTGTTCGAATGAATCCTTGTAAGTGTCGAAGTCGGCGATCTTATAGATATCCTGCTCGGGGACGTCTACGGGAACTTCGCTTAATATGTTGTTGTATTCATCAGGCGATACGCCGACGATGGCGGCTGCTTTGTCCTTGCTCGTGATGAGAAGGCGGAGACCGTTGTTATAGATGATGTCCGAGATGGTTACTGTAGTCTTCTGACCCGTTATCCGGTGCACAAAAGTAAACTCGTCGCCGGGTTCGATTCCGTAGTAATTCGCGGCGCAGCTTGTAAGATAGTATTCGCCGTACACGGTCTCTTCTCCGGAGACCGTTTCGCGCTCAAGAAGTGTGTTGTCCTCATCATATCCGACGAGATTAAAAGCGACTGGATCGCCCTCGACTTCGAACATGACGTCGATCAGTGTCTGCCCGTTTGCGACCTGCCCCGTATGGAAAGAATTAAGTCCGGTCTCATATCTCGCATCTCCCATTAGATCAGGGAGCACATGATCTATGACATTCTTCTGTGAATCCTGACATATGCCGCCGAGAAGGATGATCATGCAGGCGACTGTCATGCCGATAATGAAGACCAGCGTTCTTACGGGGTTACCGAGAAGCACTCTCATCATATACAGTGTGCGGAATCTCATATTACTTCCGTTGAAAGCGTGGTTGATCTTACGTGCGTCATTATTATTCTTCATAAGCGCGATCGCCTCTTTGTTAAGAAGACGCGAGGTTACGATCGCGGTGACTGAAGAATTAAGAACGACCGGTATCAGCGCCGCGAGGATCATATACAGCGGATTGATGCTGACATCATACGGAAAAGAATCCAGATCATTAAAGAAAAACGCCGAGAATGCGCCCGCGAACGGTACGCTCCCGATGATACCGATAAGGCATCCTGCGGCAGTCGGGATCAGCGCATAAAGAATATAGTGAGTGATGAGTTCTTTCTTCCTGTATCCGAGTGCCTTCAGGGTGCCGATATTTCTTCCTTCTGCAGCGATGATCCTCGACAGCATGAAAGCAACGATGATCACGACGAGTGTGAACAGGATCATGCTGTAAGAAGAGAACTCTCCCCGAAGCATCGGAACTTCGCCCTTTACAAGAGATATCCTGGAGTTGGCATCTGAATTGAAGTACTCAAGCGGCGTATACGATTCGTAAAGATCGGCTCGAAAAGCATTTATTGAAGATTCATCGTTATACACCACGCTGTAGTAAGCAGGCGCGGTTTCTTCTCCAAACACATCCTCGTATGTATTCATACTTACTATCGCGGTCGAGAAGTGTTCGTAGTCGCCGATGCTCTCCGTATAATCTTTGAGCGTATTGAGATAATCGGGACGCAGCGCATAACCTGCGATCACAAGTTCTGCGCTGCCTGCCGTAATCGTATCTCCGATATTGAGATCATGCGCCTCGGCATATTTACGGCATATATAGACCTCTCCGTCTTGGGCCTGCGAGGAAGAAACTTCGGTCTGTGTTCCCGATGCCGTCTCGAATATCCATGTCAGGTTGATCTTATTGTTATCTGCGAATACTCTGATCGTGTCTTCGCCCTCTGTTATGTCCTCGCAGTATTGGGGCTCGAGAATAAGGTCGTAACTGTTCTGATAGTATTCAAGATCCTCTTCATCGATCGGTCTTACAGGCAGAAACTGCGCATGTTCGACATTAAGATTACCGAAGATGTCCTCTGTCTTATCCTGCAGTGTATCCGCTGTCGTCAGCGCGCCGATAAGCACCGTTACGGTTATTCCCGTAAGTACGGTCGTGACGATGTTGAAAGAGAGTTTCTTTCCGAGTGAACGGAGAACTTTACGGCTTAATGTCATAGTCCCAGATCCCCGACTTTTGTTCTTGCTTTGACGGTGTTTTCGGTTATCTTTCCGTCCTTGATTCTTATAAGCCTGTCCGCCATACCGGCGATCCTCTCATCGTGAGTGATCATAATAATAGTGGTGCCGTACTGCCCGTTAACTTCATCGAGCATTTTCAGAACTTCTTTAGCAGATGACGAATCCAGGGCTCCCGTAAGCTCGTCGCACAGAAGGAGAGCCGGGTTCTTGATAAGAGCACGCGCGATGGAACACCTTTGCTGCTGCCCTCCTGAAAGCTCGGACGGGAAATGATTCTTGTGTTCATCAAGTCCCAACAGGTGTAGAAGTTCGTGTTCATCCAGAGGATCTTCCGCGATGTCTTTTACCACCCGCACATTCTCAACGACGTTGAGTTCGGGAATAAGGTTATATGCCTGGAATACCATTCCGAGCTTGTCCCGCCTGTATTCGGTCATCTTCTTTTTGTTATAGGAAGTGATTTCCTCGCCTTCGACCGTGATCGTTCCCTTATCCACGCGGTCGAGTCCGCCGATCATATTAAGAAGCGTGCTCTTGCCGGAACCGGAAGGCCCTAAGATAACGCATATCTCACCCTTCTCTATGTCGAGAGAAACGTCATCCAAAGCCTTGAGTTCGGATGATCCGGAGCCGTATATCTTTGAGATGTTTTTTATGCTGATATGTGACATGTTTACGCTCCTTTTGCCCACCCTTCTATGGCTGCACACACCTTGTTGTCTATGTCGATGCGTGTCTGACGGCACTCTTCTTTGTGTTCTTTTCCGGCCTTGAAGAGCCCTACGAACAGCGTGCTTCCTACGGGAAGTATCGTCTTCATCATGCTCTCTGGAAAAACGAAATGCGTTCCGTGCTCGTATACCATGAATTCTGGTTCACACTCGTGCGGTTTGTTCTCAAGTCTCGTCTGTATTCTTCTTATGTATCTCGCTGTATCCCAAAGCACATCATCCTCGGCGCCGATCAGGAGCAGCCTGCCCTTGATGTTCTCGACTTTGATCATTTCTTCTTCCTGCAGAGGATGAAGTCTCTCTGACTCGTCGAAGAGTTTACGCGAGGCACAGAAATCTCCGCCTGCTTTCGACTCTTCCTTTATTCTCATGCCGTACTCGGGGTGTCGGTATGCGAATGGAAGATAAGGAAGCGGCTTGCCCTGCCGGGAGACCGTGGATTCGCCCTCTCCCGGCCACTCTTCGTAGCCGTCCCTTTTGCCTCTGTAGAAGCCTTCCATGACGAAGTCGGACGGACTCATAGCGATGGTAAGAGTTATCTCGGGATAGAAAGACGCTGCGATGAGTGAGAACATCGCGGTAGTTGATGCACCTGCAAGTGCGAACTTTTTGTTCCCCTTTGACTTCAAGTAATCGATCGACGCTCCGATGCGTTCGACCGGAAGATTATGATGTCCGTAATCCTTATGCGCAGGGGAGAGGGTCAGTACGTTTACACCGAACTTCTTATGAAGCCATTTTGCTCCGCACTTGGCGATATAGTCTTCGCAGTCGTCGCCCAACATCGCGATTACCGCACACTCTGAAGACCCTCCTTCATAAGGCCAGTAACATCCATAAAACCCTTTGTCTGTTTCCTTTATCTTCTTCATGATCTTACTCCTTGAATATCTGATCGAGTATGCTCTCGATAATGGTGTCTATAGTCTTCTCATATACCGCTTCGTGCAGTTCTTCTCTTGCCTGTGATGTGATGACCAGGATCTTGCTCAGGTTCGCGACAAGGAGCAGATCCACATCTTCTCTTACGCCGTCGAGATGTTGAAGCAGACCTGCGGTTATTGCACCTTCCTTCTCGGCGTCCGGGATAAAGGCCTCTGTCTTGTGTATAAGCTGTCCCTCGTCCTCGAGTGTCATGTGAGGGTAGATGCTGATCTCCTCGTCGATGAGCGCCTTGAAGTAGTTTCTTGCATCCTCACGCCCGAGCTTTCTTCTGCCTTCCATGACATCTTTATCGATAAGCTGAGGAATCATGATCATTCTTCTGTACATGATAAGATCTGCAATGTATTCCTCTTTATTTTTCCAGAAGTGATAGAAAGTTCCCTTGGCAATGTCTGCAGCCTCGGTGATCTTGGAGATCGTGGTGTGTGTCATCCCGTATTCTTTGATCAGCGGGAAGCCTGCTTCAAGCATGATCAGCCTGAGCTGCTCCTTCTCATTTCCCGTAAATATTCTCTTCGGCATGTTTGCTCCTTGTGACCAAAATCGCAGAACGGTCACAAGTAAGTTAGCACGAGCTAACCGCGATGTCAACATAAAGTTAGCATAGGGTAACAGGCGGTGCTATAATAAATGCTCAGAGGGGCATAAGCATGAGCGGGTTTAATACTATAGGCATCAGCAGTGAATTCGATAAGGCGCGTATCGCGCATCTGTTTAAGATCGGTATAGTGGCTGCCGTTATGGTACTTATCGGAGACATGATCCTCGGATGGGGAACTGCAGACGGATCATTATCCGGCGCGGATCAGTATTTCTCCCGTTACCTCGATGTGTCTAATGCGCGAATTGTCTGGTCGGCTGTCCTCGGACTTATAGGTATCCCTCTCGAGAGTCTCTGTTACTTCGGTGTTTACCGCTGCATTGCGGTTAAGTCTGAGAAATACGCACACTTATACAGAAGCGGCATTCTCGGAATGCTCGCGTTCGGAGGGTTCGTTCATGTTGTATGCTGTGCAGTTATTTATCATTTCAAATCGATATATGCTCTTGATCCTTCTACTGCGGCTGACAGCGCAATGAAGTTCGCGTTGTATTTTCTTGCGCCTGTTACGGGTATATTCTTCGTATTCTTCCTGCTTGCTGCCGTAACGCAGATTATGGCTTTCGCCAAAGGACTGACACCGTTTCCCAAGTGGTGTGCGGTCTTCTCGATCGTATCGGGACTCATAGTGATAATTATCATGAAGATTATCGGTAACTATCCGTTTACTAACGCTCTGTCTACAGGCTGGATCAGCCTCGGCAGTATATGGACATTCGGCGGTCTGTTAATCAATTTGAAAGGTGTGGGAAAGTCATGAAGTACTCAGGTTTGCCTGCGGGAATGTGGATGCTGTATAAGAAGCCTTTTCGGAAATGCCTCGTGTCTTACTTGGGGTTCTCGGCAGAAGAAGCAAAGAAGATAGCGAAAGCCGCGGGGCCTGATTACAAGGCGATAATAAGTAAGCTCCCGGAGTTCGAGAAGGGCGACAGATTTGTCACGAACATCGTTAACTGCGCGCTTCTTGTCGCGTTCCTGAAGAACATGAGCAGGCGCCCGTCTGTGGAGGACCTGACCATATTCTACGAGAAGGCGATGACGAATCCTTTTACGAGGATGTTCTGCAGGAAGGCCGGGAGATCCAAGTTTACTCCCAAGGATATCGAAGCACAGAAAGCAACAGCGGCGATGCGCGCCGGTGACCGTAATCAGTATTCATGGAACATGGATTTTATCCCGTATGAAGACGGCAGCGGATATGAGGCGAGATTCTATACCTGCGGCATCTGCACTCTCATGAGAGAATACGGCTTCTTTGATCTCGTGCCCGCAATGTGCCACCTCGATTATGTCATGAGCGACATGGGGGGCGCGTCAACGTTCGTGCGCGAATATACACTCGCATCCGGCGGCCCTTACTGCGACTGCGGATACAAAAAGAGATCTAAAGTCTGATCATATACCTATGCTGGAGCCGTGTACGCCGCCGTGAAGGACTCCGTAGACGAAGAAAGCGCCGATAAGAAGGAAGACCGCGATTAATACGATAGAGCCGAATGTTCCTCTTAAAGACGGATTCATTATTGAGCCGGGATTATTTTTGTTGACACGGATAGTAACCGGACCTCTTGCGATCTTAGAATCAATACCGGCAGCGAGCGTGTCGTAGAATGCGATCATCTGCTGACCGTCGATCATGTACTTGAAGACGGGCGAGTGATGCCAGTGGATATGTGTGTGGTTATCGTTATCAGTGGATTCGGTTCTTAATCTGACATAACCGATGCACTCGGCTTCGATTTCTCTTGTGTAAATTCTGATGCTTCTTGTAAGGAACAAAACAAGCCTTACTGCTTTATAAGCAGCCATGACGAGCAAAAAGATGCCTGCCATAAAAAATGAGCACTCCCAGTCCGTCGCGAAAGGCAGGTTAAACCACATAACGAGGATCGCGATGGCTTCTGCAATAAGGAGGACACCTGCGATTGTTTCTGCAAGCTTGTCTTTGGTGTAGCTGAATTTATCATAAGACTTGTTGCTTCTGATCTTCATTAATCCGATGTAGCCGCACAGGAAAGCAGCGCCTGTGTGAAAGATAATGTGTTTTCCGCACGGAAGGACGCGCATCAGAACATATGCGATTATAAGTGAGATAATAAGACCCAAAGCTCCGATTCCGAATTCTTTAAAGTTATTTACGAGGACAACAGGCTTGCCGTTGTTTGCTTCGCGAACCTGCTCACTGCGTCTTAACATATACTCGCGGGTGAAGTCGGAATTATAACGCCCAACCTCCTGATTCTCGCTGTAGACCAGATCACAATGCTGTACTTTATCGTAGATCATATCGTTCTCCTTATCAGTCAAAATAGAAAGTAACTGTTGTGTTGTCCACATCATCGTATATGCAGTTCTCTTGAGCATAGTCCTCATCTTCGACCGTTAATTCGAACAGCACCTGCTCATAGTCGCCCAATATGTACCACTGATAGATATGAGTATCTTCTGTCTGAATCTCGAACGAAGCGAAACCGGTGTCATTGATTCCGCCCATGCCTGTCATTGTAACCGCATCTTCTCCATATTCCTCCGTGAGGATGGGATACTCGATGTTGGCGAACGAGTAGCCTTCTTCATGCGAATACTCATTAGTCTCGTGAGTTACTGTCACGCTGTAAGGTCGGTCAGGATTGTCGAGATCTGTCTTAAGACAGTAAGAATGAGTATGCGAATGACCCGAACCGATCTCTGCCCAACCGGGTGAGAAGTAATAGTGCCCAAAGGCTTCATGGCATACCAGCGGCGTTTCCGCTATCCTGCTCTCCTCGGCATTAAGATAACGCTCTCTCGCACGGCAAGCCGTAAAGCTTAACGCTAATGCCGGTACCATCAGTACGGTAATTACTTTCTTTATATTCATAACAGAATCCATCCCAATCTCAGATTAGTTAGAGTATAACAGTATAAGCGCGGCGGATGAATTAAGATTTGTTTAATCGTGCAAGTTAGATAAGGCTAACTGTGGTGTTATAATCATTTGGGGGAGACGAAGATGGATTTTGCAGTTATACAAGGAATACTCATACCGTTCATAGGCACCTCGCTCGGTGCCGCATGCGTGTTCTTTCTTAAGAATGCGATAAGCACTAAGACCGAGAAGGCTCTGCAGGGCTTCGCTTCAGGCGTTATGGTGTCTGCGTCATTCTTCAGTTTGCTGCTCCCCGCGATCGAACAGAGCAGTGATATGGGCAGATGGGGATTCGCCCCCGCAGGTATAGGCTTCATGATCGGAATGCTCTTCCTGCTCGTACTCGATAAACTCGTTCCGCATACACATATGGATAACAGTGAAGAGGGTGTGAGAAGCGGGCTTAAGAAGACGACCAAACTCATACTCGCAGTTACTATTCACAATATCCCTGAGGGCATGGCGGTAGGCGTTATATATGCAGGCTGGATGTACGGCAACTCGGGCATCACGCTCGCGGGTGCGATCGCTTTGTCTGCTGGTATCGCGATACAGAATTTCCCCGAGGGCGCGATCGTGTCCATGCCGCTTCGTGCGGAAGGCATGTCCAAGGGTAAGACATTCCTGTATGGTGTGCTGTCGGGCGCGGTAGAGCCTGTGGGTGCTCTCGCGGTTATACTCGCAGCGAGTATTTTCGTGCCGGTAATGCCGTATTTTCTGAGCTTCGCTGCAGGCGCGATGATCTACGTTGTAGTGGAGGAGCTGATCCCGGAGATGAGTGAAGGTGAGCACTCGAACATCGGAACGATATGTTTCGCGATAGGTTTCACGATAATGATGGCGCTCGACGTGGCGCTGGGGTGAGTAGCCTTAAGTAATCTGCTTTAAGGCGACCACTGCAAGAGGCAGGTACATGAAGACGAGATTCAAGCGCTGCCACAAGCCTTCGTTGTTGACGGCAGTGCCCGCGAATTCTTCCTTATCAGACATTACAAACAGCGCGAAAAACACCAGCGCCAGCACAAAGCACACCACACTCGTGATGCCTATAGAGCCTTCGTGATTCTTGAATGACAGGATCGCGATAAGAAGCGGCACGAGCAGGAACAGCATGAATCCGATGACTGATCCCGCGCCGTGGATCTTCGATGCTGTAGTGACGATGTCCTTGGATTCGTTAACGCTGTAGAAGCATGTAAAGATGCATGCGCCAATTGCAAATAATGCAGTGAAGATTACCGTCGTATAAGTAAGTCCCGCGGATATGGGATGATAGAGTTTGAAGATGGAAGGGATCGCGATCAGGAAAAAGATTCCTTCGATGAGCATCCAGATGTTGAAAGGGATTCTTACAGGGCTGCTCGGATTGCCGAGAGCGCTGATAGACATCTTCATGCAGCTGTAGTCTTTGTAGAACAAAGGCAATACCAACGAGATGATTATATCGCCCGCCATCGCCGCGAGCAGAACGTACCAACCAAGTTTAACCAATCTATCCATGACATCGATTCTATCAGATGCCGGTAGATAATAAAAAGCCCGGCGGTTGTGAAGCCGCCGGGCAAATTCTTATTCCACGTTCTTGAGGGCTACATCCATCGGGATCTTTTTTATCCTGAAGAAGTCTATGATTGATACGAACGCATATCCGATAAGCAGATATACAACGGACAGAACCATCGACAGAGGCGACATGTAGAAGGCGAAGTAGCCGTCCATCTGAAGCATGAACACCTTGAAGATCCAGATCATCAGGAAGTAACCGACGACGAAGCTTATCAAAGCTACGAAGGTAACCACAATGGCTGTCGGTATGATATACAGTGAGCCGATCTCAGAGTTTCTGAATCCCAGGATCTTAACCATCGAGATCGAGTGCTCGTTACGCTCGATGATAATCTTCGCGAGAAGATAGATCAGCGCTGCTGCGAGTACGATCAGGACATACTTGAAGACATCTATGATGCCGCCCATCGAGTGATTCAGCTGAGTTGTTACTTTCGTTATATCTTCGACGGTGATGACGACGGCGATATTCTTTTCATCGATATCGGTGATCTCGTTACGGGAGAAGAAGCCCGAGAACTCATCCGCCTTGTTGCCGAAGACTGAATTGAAGTTGCCGTTGTTCATAAATACCGCGATGCCGCCGTCGTAATCGATGATGCCGTCTACGATGAACTCATAAGACTTGTTCTCGTACTCTTCGTTAAGTGTGATCACATCGCCGGCTTTAAGTCCGAACTTAGTCGCGAAAGCACTTGATACATAGAGGTGATATTCATCCATATCTGCGGGGATGCTGACGTATGCGCTGTCATCAACTATACCGTATACAGTCACGCTCTCGTCTCCGCCGCTTCCCATACCGGATCTGACCGAATCGCTGTGGTTCTTGGGATACAAAAGTGTTGTTGAAGAGAATTCTTCCGCGGTCTCCTCTGAAGTCGTTATGATATTGCCGTCAGAGTCCTTATAACCCATCAGCATATACTGGTAATCCGCGAATATCATCTCGGGCGCCTTCTCGCCGTAATTGTCAAGCGAATCCGGCAGGCCGAATGCGAAACACATCATGAGCTCGATGAGGATTACACCGAAGATGAGAACTGCGTAGTTAGGCATGTTCTGGAACAGTATCCTTATTCTGAAGCGCTTCATGAAAGACCACGCGGGGATCCTTCTTGCCTTGGAACGCTTGCTCTTCGTCAGATCGTGGCGAAGGAACTTGAGCGGGCTTAACTGCAGCTTCTTAACGATAACGAACAGGTTGATACAGAACATCAGAAGTAGCGGGATTACCGTCGTCTTTACAAGTGCGATGGAACTCCACGTCAGCTTCGGTGTAGGCAGGCTGTAGCTCTGGAAGTACAGATTTACTGCCACATCTCTGAAAGCGGTATAACCGAGGATGTTGCCGACGATGGCGCCCACGAAAGTAACGATAAGCGGCATCGTCATATAGTGCACCACAAGCTCGTCTTTGCTGTAACCGGATGCACGGAGAGTACCGATAACGGAAGCTTCTTTGTCGATCGTGTTGCTGATCGTGATCGCGAAGATGAATGCGATAACTGCGATCAGGATGTAGCACAGGATGCTTGTTCCTGTTGAGTCACCTTCAATATCGGAAGGAGCGAAATTGCTGGCCTGTCTCAAGTACTCCGGAAGGTAATCGTCAATCGCGTTGTCGTCTACGAGAGTCTGTGTGATCAGGCTCTTAAGGAAGCTGTCGGAGAAATCGGCAGCCTCGACCTTGTCAGCGGGCTTGGTCTCATAGAAGAAAGCGTAACTGTAGTGGGTTCTCGATGTCAGTGCCTCAAAAGCGTCCGGTGTAAGCATCGCGACGTCAAAGCCGAATGCGTCGAACATCAGATCCGTGTTGGACTCGTGCAATGTCAGGTAATTACAGTAGGAAAGAAGACCCGTGATCTCATACTCATGTCCGCCTACAGTGATCGTGTCGCCGATTGTAACGCCGACGTTATCTGCGTGCATTCTGTCGATCGCGATCTCCGAAGAAGTCTCAGGTGCACGTCCCTCGATGAAGGACGCCATATCGACTGTAGAGTCGCTTCTGAAGATCCTTACTGTGCCGTCTTCTTCACCGTCATTATTGTGGTCCTCGGGCTCGTTGTGATAGAAGTTCTCGAAGATCGTTACGGGAACGGGAGTGAAGCTCTCATCGTTAAGATTGTATTCTTCCGCGATATCGTCCCACTCTTCGTCTACAGCCTCGATTACTGCATCATGAGCCTCCGCATATGCCTCCTCGACAGCCTCGGCGAACTCATCCGAGTTACGCGCTTCTTCAAGTGCATCCTCGAAATTCTCATCCATCGCAGTATCGATCTGCGCCTGTATCATTTCTTCGTCCGTGATGCCGTAAGCCTCACACTGCTCGCGTACAGCATCTTCGATACCGGCAGTGACCTGATTGTTCAGCTCTTCCTCGATCGCATCGGCAACCTCGGCGTCAGCATCTTCCATTCCTTCGTCGATAAAGTACTGACGCACGTCAGCCTTCTCGCCCGTGCTTAAGGCTGCCAGCAACTCGGGAGAAGCCTCATGCGAAAGCTCGAAAGAACCGTCTTCGAGGTTCAGGTCCGTGCGTCCCTTTTCGATGGAGTAGAGCATGCTGTCGTGGCCGACGTACATACCGGAGATGACTCCGATCATGAGCACCATGAACAGGATTATTACCGCATACTTATGCCAATCCGCCGCGAGTTCTTTGGGGATTCGTTTTACAAGGGGATTTCTCATGACGACACCCCCTTACCACTCGAGCTCGGAAGCGGGTATCTTCTTGTCGTTGATGTCGTTGTGACGGACGACACCGTCTCTTAATTTGACTACGTGATCTGCCATGTACTTGATGGCTTCGTTGTGCGTAACCATGATGATCGTCGTGCCGTACTTCTGATTGCAGTCCTCGATGAGTGCGAGGATCTCTTTACTTGTCTTATAGTCGAGAGCGCCCGTAGGCTCGTCGCACATCAGGATATCGGGGTTCTTAACGACAGCTCTTCCGATGGATACTCTCTGCTGCTGTCCGCCCGAGAGCTGATTGGGATACTTGTACTTGTGGTCCTGAAGTCCCAGGGTGGTCAATACTTCTTCAACATCGAGCGGGTTGTCCGAAAGATATGCGCCGACCTCGATGTTCTCTTTAACATTCAGGTTGGGTATCAGGTTGTACATCTGGAAGACATAACCGAGATGCTTCCTTCGATAAGTCGTAAGCTGCTTCTCGTCCATGTCTTCGAGCTTGTCTCCTGCGATGCTGACGTAGCCCGAATCCGGTGTGTCGATTCCCCCAATGATGTTAAGAAGGGTCGACTTGCCAGATCCCGACGGTCCTAACAGTACGCAGAACTCACCCTTGCCGACGGTGAAGTCCATGCCCCGAAGGACGTCCTGTCTTGCTTCGCCTGTACCGAAGCTCTTCCGTAAGTCTTTGATCTCCAAGAAATTTTCTGCCATTTTTTCTCCTCCCGGCATTATTTTTCTTGAATTCCCTGAATCTTTCCAAACAAAAGACCCAAGCACAGCCGAACTACACTTGGGTCATAATCATCAAAAAATATAACATCATGTATAGTTCGTTAAGCTATACATGAGTCTCGCGATTTAAAACAAGCCAGACGGGTTAGGTCAGGATGTTGACTTGCTACGCATTAAGCGCTCGCTACTCCCCCATGGGAATTTCGCAGTGAATTTAACATATGTTTCCAAATATGTCAATTTTGCTGTGTATAATTAGAAATATGAACAACACGGCAATTCAACAACGACTGGATACATTTAGTAGAGTATTCGAATTTCTGATCAAGAACAGCTTCTCGTTTACGGTAGGAGTTATGTGTCTTGTGCATGCCGGATTGCTGATATTTATGGGAGCGACGGGCGTAATGCCGCTGTTCTTCTTTAATATCTTGAGTGTTGTCGTTTATATCTTCTGCTTTATCCTGTGTAACTTCAGACTCATCATGCCGGCGTATGTAAGTATTGTCCTGGAAGTAACGATCTACACCGTCATCTCCACTTACTATATCGGCTTGAAGTGCGGCACATACTGCTTCCTGTTCTCGATCATACCGATAATCATTTATTTCGGAAGTTATCTTTTTAAGGGAACGAAGAGGCTCAGCATCGCGATTATGCTCCTGCTGAATTTTGCTGTCTTTATCGCTCTTTATCTGAGATTCGGAAATTCGGAACCGATCTACGATCTGTCTCCCGCCGCGAGGCTGTTCATTGTGATCTATTCGGCGTTCGCGATGGTGTTCTCGGTAATCTTCTACAACGCGATGTACATCTACACAAGCGAGCACGAGGTTACGTCTCTTGAGCAGAAGAACAAGCAGCTGTCGACGGATGCATCGGAGGATGCGCTGACGAGCCTTCTTAACAGAAGAGGATTCCTGCCGATAGTCGATTCGCTTATGAAGGACGAGAGCTCGAGTAAGTTCAGCGTCGCTTTCTGCGACATTGATAACTTCAAGCATATAAACGACTCCTACGGTCACGAGGCGGGCGACGAAGTGCTCAAGCATATCACGCTCCTTATTCGAAAAGAGATGAACGGCAGCGAAGTGTGCAGGTGGGGCGGAGAAGAGATAGTTATCCTTATGAAGGATCTCGATATCGATGAAGCGCGCGAGAAGATGGAGCACTTACGTAACAGCATTGAGGTAACGCCGACGATCTTTTTTAACAAGGTGCTGTATGTGACCATCACTATCGGAGTCGCCCAGAACAGTGAGATCTACAAGGAGCCCGAGGATGTTATCAAGGCAGCCGACGAGCGTATGTATTACGGCAAGCAGCACGGCAAGAACATCGTGGTATACGAAGACCATTAATTCACTTCCTACAGTTTTTGGAGGAATAACAGGTTGCTCGTCACCGAATTCTTGAAAATAGGAATTTGGTGACGAAAGCATGCGCATAAGTGAAAAAAGAGGCTGTCTTCTGGCGAACCGAGGTTCACGTTTGAGACAGCCCCTTATTATGGATCTGATTTGTCGTAGGATCAGTTAGCCTTAGCTGCGAGGAATTCGTTTACTTCAGCTACAGTTGTGTCTACATCCTCGGGTGTGAAGCCGTGAACGTACATAGCCTGCTCGAGGCTCTCGCCGCTTGCAGCCATGCAGCCGATGCAGTGCATACCCTTCTGCATGAGGATAGAAGCGATCTCCACATCCTGCTCGAGAATATCTGTTATAAGCATATCCTTTGTAATTGCCATTGTTATCTCTCCTTTTAATTTAAAGTACCGCTGTCATTATATAACGGCGTTATAATTTGTCAAATCAAAGATCGAAAATACTGATCTGTTTCTTGTCTTCCGGGAACTCCCGCATGTATTCGAAGCACTCCATGGGATCGTGTATGATGCCGTTCTCACGGCAAATCTTCCTGAAGATCCCCATCAGCCTCCGTGAGTCGGGACTCGGCACTTCATATGAATTTCCGTAAGCTCTAATGTATCTTTCTTTCATACCCGGGAAATGTCTGTCGAGCGCGGCGTAGTAATATTCGCGGTCGCCGTCTCTTAATGTAAGTCCCATATCAAAGCAGATGATCCCTTTCACTCCTACACGCACGCATTCGTTCAGAATAGCGGTTATGTTCTCTTCGGTGTCATTGATGAAGGGGAGTATAGGTGTTAGCCAAACGACTGTCGGGATACCTCGTTTTTGCATCTGCTCGAGAACTTCGATTCGTCGTGCCGTAGTGCACACATTGGGCTCAACGATCCTGCACAGATCCTCGTCCCAGGTCGTCAGCGTCATCTGCACGACGCACTTGGTGTCGTTGTTGATCTTCTCCAGAAGATCGATGTCGTCGAGGATGAGATCGGACTTGGTCTGTACGGCGGCACCGAAGCCGTGTCTGTAGATTATCTCGAGACACCTGCGCGTGAGGCGCAGATCCTTCTCGCAGTGCATGTAAGGGTCCGACATGGAGCCCGTCGCGATCATGCATTTACGGCGCTTGGACTTGAGTGCTTTCTCAAGAAGTTCGGGTGCGTTGATCTTGACCTCGACATCCTCGAAAGCATGGGTGAACTGATAGCAAAGGCTTCGGCTGTCGCAGTAGATACAGCCGTGCGTGCACCCGCGGTATATATTCATACCGAGATCGTTGCTGCTGCCCTTTAGTATCCCTTTTGCTTCGACTTCGTGCATGCTGTCAGGTGAGTTCTGTCCCCGTCGGCTCTGCATGCCTTGCGGCACACGTTGCGTACTAATTATATCAACTGTTACTTATACTGTCTTGCGAATTCGATTGCGGCCTTCAAGTCTTCTTCGTTGGGTCTGCCCTTGTGAACTCCCTTGAATTCTCCTTTGCAGTGGAACTCTTTGTCGTCCATCTTTACGCCGATCTTTGCTGCTTCTGCCTTAACCTTCTTATAGGTTGAATTAAGCATTGCAGCAGAGCCGAAGTTTACGATCTTCCCGATAAGTTTTCTGTCGAGCGAACCGACAAAAGACTTAACTTCCGGATCGATATTGAAAGCATAATACGAGTTGCCTAAGAACAGGAAATCAACCTTCTGTGTAACGGGCTCGCTTATTGGCAGGGCTTCGACGCCGAGTTCGTTGGCGATCGCGTCTGCGAGCTTCTTTGTATTGCCTGTCTTTGTGTAATATCTGACTGCGTATGTCATAGAAATACCTCTTAATTACATGTATCTGCTTCCAGATATTTGTACAAAAGTATGTACAGTTCCTTTGCTTCTTTCTCGCTTAAAGCAGAGCCCTTGGAGGCAAGTGCGAGGGGGATGTCCTTGCACTTGTCCTTAAGTTCGTTTCCTTTATCTGTGATGCTGATGATGGTGACTCGCTCGTCTTCTTTCGAACGTGCGCGTGTGATGTAACCGTCCTGCTCGAGGTGCTTTAGGAGGGGGGTCAATGTGCCTGCATCAAGATGAAGCGTGCTTCCTAATTGACCGACGGTCACACTCTCTTTATCCCACAGAACCATGAAGACGATGTACTGCGTGTAGGTAAGTCCCAGAGGCTTGAGGTAAGGCGTATATGCCGCGACGATCTTTCTGCCGCATGCATACATCGGGAAGCATAACTGATTCTTAAGTAAAAGCTGTTCGAATTCCTGTGCCATGGAGGTGCCTCACAGAAGTCCTTCAACGAACTTGGCGACTTTATCCATCTTCTCCGTGGGCTCGAATCTTGCGACTACATTGCCGCTTCTGTCTACGATGAACTTGGTGAAGTTCCACTTGATCTCGGGGTTGTTCTTATAGTCCTTGTCGATGGTCGCGAGCATGGCGCTCATGGTGATCGCCTTGGGTCCCTTGCCGAAGCCCTCGAAGCCCTTCTGCTCCTTGAGGTACTTGAACAGCGGAATGGCTGTCTCGCCGTTGACGTCAGACTTCTTCATCTGCGGAAACTGTGTGTTGTACTTCAATGTGCAGAATTCGTGGATCTCATCGTCCGTTCCGGGAGTCTGACCTGCGAACTGATTGCAGGGAACATCGATGACCTCGAAGCCCCTGTCGTGGAACTTCTCGTACATGTCCTCGATGTCCTTGTAGTGGGGCGTGAAGCCGCAGCCTGTGGCTGTATTGACTATGAGGACGACCTTGCCCTCGAAGTCTCTCATTGACTGCTCTTCGCCGTTTGCCTTTGTTACTGAAAGATCGTAAAAGCCCATAATTGCGGCCTCCTTTGTAAATTGTATTTAGTCACATTATATTTGGTCAAACATAAAATGTCAATACAAAAATTCTAGGCTGCAATTACTTTTCGCGAAGGGATTACTTTACGGCGTCCGCCATCGACTTAACGTATTCGCCGACGTAAGGTGCCGCTTCCTTGCCATGCTGTGCGAGGATCTTGATGATAGCGGAGCCAACGATCGCGCCGTCGGAGATGGAAGCCATCCGCGCTGCCTGCTCGGGAGTGGAGATACCGAAGCCGATAGCAACAGGCGTAGAAGTGTTCGCGCGGATGACGTCGACTATAGAAGCCAAATCAGTCTTGATCTCGGAACGTACGCCCGTTACGCCCAGGGAAGAAACGAGGTAGATGAAGCCCTCGGCTTCGCGGGCGATCATGGCGATGCGGTTCTCGGAGGTAGGTGCGATCAGTGAGATCAGATCTACATCATACTTATGGCAGATGTCCAGGAACTCCTCCTTCTCCTCGAAAGGGAGGTCGGGAAGGATCAGGCCGTCGATGCCGATCTCGTTACAGATGGAGATGAACTTATCCGCGCCGTAAGAGAAAACAACATTTGCATATGTCATGAATACCATGGGGATCGTGACGTCTGTGCGCAATTCACGCACGAGGTCGAATACCTTATCTGTCGTAACTCCGCCCTCAAGTGCACGAAGGTTCGCGCCCTGGATTACGGGGCCTTCAGCAGTCGGATCGGAGAACGGGATGCCGAGCTCGATCAAAGATGCGCCGTTAGCAACAGCTGCACGTACAACAGCGGCTGTTGTCTCGAGGTCGGGGTCTCCGCATGTTATGAAAGGAATGAACGCTTTACCGTTCTTAAAAGCTTGCTCGATCTTACTCATGGATATCCTCCCCTCTGTAGCGGGCGATGGCCGCACAGTCCTTGTCACCTCTGCCTGAGATGGTGATGACGATTATCTGATCCTTGCTCATAGTAGGTGCGAGCTTACGCGCATATGCAACAGCATGTGCAGACTCGATCGCGGGGATGATGCCCTCTGTCTTCGCAAGATACTCGAAAGCGCATACAGCCTCTTCGTCGGTAACAGGTACATACTCTGCGCGGCCGATGTCATGCAGGTAGGCATGCTCGGGCCCTACGCCGGGGTAGTCGAGACCTGCCGAGATCGAATAAACAGGTGCGATCTGACCGTACTCGTCCTGGCAGAAATAGGACTTCATTCCGTGGAAGATTCCGACTCTTCCCGTGTTCACCGTAGCTGCCGTCTCGAAGGTATCGATACCTCTTCCCGCAGCTTCGCAGCCGATGAGTCTTACGCTCTTGTCTTCGATGAAATTATAGAAAGTTCCGATGGCATTGGAGCCGCCGCCTACACATGCGATTACCGCATCGGGAAGCCTGCCCTCCTTCTTTAACATCTGCTCCTTGATCTCCTTGGAGATGACTGCCTGGAAATCCCTGACGATAGTCGGGAAAGGGTGAGGTCCCATGACGGAACCCAAGCAGTAATGTGTATCGGAGATACGTGAGGTCCACTCACGCATTGCCTCGGATACGGCGTCCTTGAGTGTACGTGTACCGGACTTAACGGGGATAACTTCAGCACCGAGAAGTCGCATGCGGTACACGTTAAGAGCCTGTCTGATCGTGTCCTCTTCACCCATGAACACGACGCACTCCATGCCGAAAAGCGCCGCCGCGGTAGCCGTCGCAACGCCGTGCTGGCCTGCGCCGGTCTCAGCTATGAGACGCGTCTTGCCCATCTTCTTCGCGAGAAGCGCCTGTCCCAATACGTTGTTGATCTTGTGCGCACCCGTGTGGTTAAGGTCCTCGCGCTTAAGGTAGATCTTCGCGCCGCCTAAGTCCTTCGTCATCTTCTCTGCGTAATAGAGTCTGGAAGGTCTTCCTGCATATTCGTTAAAAAGCTCGGTAAGCTCTGCCTGGAACTCCGGATCATTCTTATATTTGTTGTATGCCTCCTCGAGTTCGATGACTGCATTCATCAGCGTCTCGGGGATATACTGTCCGCCGTGTATGCCGAAGCGTCCGTTAGGGTTAGTCATGTTATGTCTTCCTTTCTGACAGAAGCAGCAAATGCCGCCATTTTGTTTGTGTCCTTTAAGCCGTCTGTCTCGATGCCTGAACTGACATCAAGCGCGTACGGATGAAGTGTTCTTACGGCATCCGCCGCGTTGTCCGGATCAAGTCCTCCTGCGAGAAAATACGGTCTTCCCGTATTCTTAATGAGGCTCCAGTCAAATGTGACTCCGTCTCCCATTCCGGCATCAAGAAGAACGAGATCTGCAGGGCTTGCTTCAGCCTTCCTGATATCTTCTTCGCTTCTTATCCTGAAGGCCTTGATGACAGGCTTTCCCGAAGCTTTCTTCAAGCCGTTTATGTAGTCCTCATCCTCGTGCCCGTGAAGCTGAGCGATGTCGATTATACCACCATCGAGCAAAGACTTAACGGCTTCCATATCCTCGTCTACGAATACGCCGACGGCTTTGATTGAAGGGTCAAGCTTCGACTTAAGTATCTTAGCCTCCCCCGCCGTCACCGCACGTATGCTCTTGGGCCAGAATACGAAGCCTATGTAATCCGGCTTCAATTCATTTGCCGCTTCAATATCCCCGGTACGTGTCAGTCCGCAGAACTTGATCTTAGTCATTATCCCCGTAGCTCCTTAAGCTTTGCCTTCTTGTCGGAAGCTCTCATCAGAGCCTCGCCGACGAGCACGGCATCGACGCCGATCTTTCTTAATTCAGCGACATCATTACCGTCCTTTACTCCGCTTTCCGAGACGAAGATTATATCATCTCCTACCAAAGACTTAAGTCTCGCGCTGTTGCCGGTATCGACGGAGAAATCCTTGAGGTTTCTGTTGTTTACACCGACTATCCTCGCACCGGCTCTTACAGCCAAAGCAACCTCTTCCTCATCATGCGTCTCCACAAGTGCGGATAGTCCCAGCTCGTCGCAGATTCCTATGTACTCGCGGATCTGCTCCTCACTTAAGATCGAGCAGATAAGAAGCACTGCCGATGCACCTAAGATCTTCGCTTCGTAGATCATATATTTATCTACAGTAAAATCCTTCCTGATGCACGGGATGCTGACAGCAGAAGCAATCTCCTTAAGATACTCGTCGCTGCCTAAGAACCACTTGGGCTCGGTTAATACCGATATGCAGTCCGCGCCCGCCGCCTCGTACTCCTTCGCGATCTCAAGATACGGAAAATCGGGCGCGATCAGGCCTTTCGAGGGGGACGCCTTCTTACACTCGCATATGAAGGAAACTCCTTCTTTACGAAGTGCCTTCTCGAAGGCGAAGTCACCCTTGGGAAGAGCCAGAGCCTCAGCCTTGACCTGATCTAAGGGACGGACGCTCTTCGCTGCTGCGACGCGCTCGCGGGCGTAATCTGCCAACTGATCTAAGATCGTCATGCTTCTGCCTCGGGGCGGTTGCTTACTTCGATAAACTTGTTCAAAGTCTCAAGCGCCTTGCCTGAATCGATGATCTCAGCGGCGAGCTTGATGCCGTCAGCGAATGTCTCCGCCTTGCCGCCGATGTAAAGCGAAGCGCCTGCGTTCATGAGAACTGCATTTCTCTTCGGACCCTTGGCACCATTAAGGATATCGAGCGTGATCTTCGCATTCTCTTCAGGAGTGCCGCCTGCAAGATCCTCCTTGGTGCAGCGGGTAAGACCGAAGTCCTCAGGTGTTATCGTGTATGTCTTGTACCAGCCGTCCCTAATCTCGCTTACTCTTGTGGGTGCGCTCATGGAAATCTCATCGAGCTTATCCATGCCGTAGACTACCATTCCCCTTCTGATGCCGAGGCTTACGAGAACCTGTGACAAGGGCTCTACGAGATACTCGTCGTAAACGCCGAGAAGCTGCATTACAGGCTTGCCGGGGTTCGTGAGGGGACCTAAGATATTGAACACTGTCCTTACACCGAGCTCCTTACGGATGGCGCCGACGTACTTCATCGATGTGTGATACTTCTGAGCGAAGAAGAAGCACATGCCGACTTCGTTAAGAAGCTCCACGCAGCGTGCGGGACTCTGGTTGATGTTTACTCCCAGTGCCTCGAGACAGTCAGCTGTTCCGCACTTAGAAGAAGCTGCGCGGTTACCGTGCTTCGCGACCTTCATGCCGCCTGCTGCAGCAACGAGTGCGGATGTCGTGGAGATGTTGAAGCTTCCCGCGTGGTCTCCGCCCGTACCTACGATCTCGAATACATCCATTCCGGTCTCGACCTGTATCGCATGATCTCTCATAGCTGCAGCACAGCCTGCAATCTCGTCTCTTGTCTCTGCCTTCGCACTCTTAGTAGAGAGGGCAGCGAGGAATGCCGCATTCTGTGTGGGTGTCGTCTCTCCGTTCATGATCTCGTTCATTACGGCGAACGCCTCGTCGTATGTGAGATCCTCCTTGCCTACGATCTTCTGGATTGCTTCCTTAATCATTTTCTTATGCCTCCTTAATGAAGTTTCTTAACATCTTTTTGCCGTCGGGTGTCATTATCGATTCGGGGTGGAACTGCACGCCGTAGATCCTGTACTCCCTGTGCTGCACCGCCATCACTTCGCCGTCTTCCGTCAAAGCCGTGATCATGAGCTCGTCCGGGATCGTCTCGGGGTCAGCCGCAAGCGAGTGGTACCTTGCCACTTTCCCGAGCGGTATCCCGTCGAAAAGCTTGCATCTTCCGTCGAATCTTACCACGGACTGCTTGCCGTGCATGAGCTGCTTCGCATATGTGATGGTCGCGCCGAATGCAGCGCAGATCGCCTGGTGTCCCAAGCACACGCCGAGGATAGGGAAGTCCTTGCCGAGCTGCTTTACCACATCGATGATAACGCCTGCGTCCTCAGGTCTTCCGGGACCGGGTGAGAGGATGATTCGGTCGGGGTTCAATGCCCTTATCTCCTCTACTGTCATCTCGTCGTTTCTGATTACCTTGATGTCCGGATCGATAGCGCCGATGAGCTGATAAAGGTTATAAGAAAAACTGTCGTAATTATCTATGAGCAGGATCATAATTCATCCTCCTGTGCGAGCTCGAGTGCCTTGAGTGAAGCTCTTGCTTTGTTGAGGCACTCCTGATATTCCTTCTCGGGATCGGAGTCGGCTACGATGCCGGCGCCGGATCTTACGAAGACCTTGCCGTTCTTCTTGAACACGAGTCTGATCGCGATACATGTATCCATGTTGCCCGTAAAGTCGATATATCCGATCGCACCGCCGTAGATGCCGCGCTTGTTGTTCTCGAGTTCACCGATGAGCTGGCATGCTCTGATCTTGGGTGCGCCCGACAGTGTGCCTGCAGGGAGGACCGCCTCGATAGCATCGAAAGCATCGTGGTCGTCTGTGATCTGTCCTCTTACTGTGGAGCCGATGTGCATGACATGTGAGTATCTCTCGATGGAGTGCAGCTTCTCGACTTCGACCGTTCCGAACTTACTGATCTTGCCTAAGTCATTTCGACCCAGGTCAACGAGCATGTTGTGCTCCGCAAGCTCCTTCTCGTCGGCAAGAAGCTCTGCCTCGAGTGCCTTGTCCTCTTCGGGTGTCTTGCCGCGGGGTCTTGTTCCTGCAAGAGGGAATGTGTGGAGGATGCCGTCCTTAAGCTTAACGAGCGTCTCGGGAGATGCACCGGCGACCTCAACATCCGTTCCCGAGAAATAGAACATGTACGGGGAAGGGTTGATCGTTCTTAATACTCTGTATGTGTTAAGAAGGCTGCCCTCGAAAGGTGCGGAAAGTCTGTTCGACAGCACGATCTGGAAGATATCGCCTTCCTTGATGTGGTGCTTGCCCCGCTCGACCATGTCGCAGAAAGCCTGCTTCTCGAACAGAGGTGTAACCTCGCCCGTAAGCTTGCCGCTTCTCTCCTCTATCTTCTTGCCGTTATGGAGAAGGTCTACGAGACCCTTAAGTGTCTCGACCGCGCGGTTGTAGCCGTCCTCTCCCTCGCCCAACTTCATGTTCTCGATTACGATGATCTTTTGCTTTAAGTTGTCGAATGCGATGACCTTGTCGAAAAGCATCAGGTCGACATCCTTGAAGCCTTCCTCGTCCTCCACGTTGCACTTGGCCGTGGGCTCGCTGTATGTGAGGTAATCGTATGAGAAATAACCTACGAGACCTCCTGCGAAAGGAGGGAGGTAGTCGAATCTCGGGCTCTTATAGCCGCTCATGATCCTGCGAAGCTCGGCGGAAGGGTCCTTCGTCTCGATCTTCTCGTCGCCGATCTCGAGGATGCCGTCCTTGCATGTGATGAGCTCCCTGGGTTTGTAGCCTAAGAATGTATAGCGGCCCCAAGTCTCGTTCGCCTGTGCCGACTCGAGCATGTAGACGTGGTCTGAAGCGTTCTTCAGGATCTTCAGTGCTTCGATCGGAGTTGTGAAGTCGGATAAGATCTCGAGGCTTACGGGAAGCACGTCGTACTTGCCTTCGGCTGCGATCTTCATAGCCTCTTCAAGAGTAGGTCTGATCTGCATTGTTGTTGTCCTCCTTTTTTCGCTGAGGGCAAAAGAAAACGCCCTCAACAGAATTACTTCTGTCAAGGACGAATAATTACATTATCCGCGGTGCCACCTTGATTTACGGTTTACCGTACGCTTTAAGCAGGATACCATCATATCCCCGGCTGTTAACGGTGCCTGCCGTCGCAGCATTTGACTGCGCCCTCAACGGTCCATTTGATAATCCGTTTCCTGCCTGACTCTCAGCACCACAGGCTCTCTGTAAAGGCGTTTATTATCTTTATCTCCGCATCAACGGTTTGCTTTATGGCGGTAATTTACCACAGTAAAGTACAGTTTGTAAATAGGTTTTTATACCCGAATCAGAAGTTTACAGTTCTCGGAGCCTCGGTGAAGGATGAGAATGTAGCGGTAGCATTCTTGAAGTAGAGTACTTCAGTGTTGTCGTCTTCTGCAGAATACATTCCCTTGAGATGAGGGTAGTTATCGAGCATGTGAGCCTTTGCCTCTACTCGGTCGTCTCTTACGAGCTCGCCTGCTACACGGAGCCACTTGCCGTCCTTGAATGCGCAGATCTCAACCTTCGGGTTAGCCTCGATCTGCTTGGATACGGGCTTGATCTTGCCTGTCTGGATGTAGAGCTTATCCTCGAAGATGTCGACTGTTCCGAACGGTCTTACTCTGGGCTGGTCGCCCTCTGCCGTGGCAAGGTAATATGTCTGAGCTTCCTTCAGGAATTCATATACTTCGTTCATGGGATTACCTCCGTTTTTTCTTATTGTACCTCATTGTTGACGATGTTCTTAGCCCATATGCCGCTTCGCACCATATATTCGCCGACTGCGCATTTTATAAGCTCTGCCCACTGCACCGAGAACATCATGACGGGGACGTTTACCGAAGTAAAACGGCTCAGGCAGTATGCCAGGGGGACGACGATGAGCCACGTGTATCCGCAGTCGAAGACGAATGTTATAAGGGTGTTTCCGCCGGACCTTATGATGAAGTAGGACGCGTGGGTGAATGCCATCAGCGGCATGACGATTCCCGAGATGAATATCAGTATGGTCGCAAGAGACCTGACTTCTTCCGTGGTCTTATAAGCCAGCGGGAAGACGGGAGAGAGCAGCATCATGATGAGGCCGCAGACGGCACCGAACAATACTGTGAGAGCGCGCATCTTAAGCCCGTAGTCCTTGGCGGTCTCGATTTGTCCCGCGCCGAGTTTTTGCCCGACTACGATACCGATACATTCTCCTGTCGCGACGAAAGCGACGGTAAGCAGGTTCCAAAGAGTACTCTCGATATTAACCGCTGCGACTGCTGCAAGGCTTCTTACCGAGTAGCACTGATTCAGTACCGTCATGCCGAAAGCCCAAAGTGTCTCGTTTGCCATCAGCGGCAGCGACTTCAGGATAAACTGCGATACAAGCTTAAGCGGTATGCGGAAGCTGCTGAAAGCCCCGATAATGAACGGATTAGAGGCGGAGTGCGTGCCTGTGTAGATCATGAGCACAAGAAGCTCCACATAACGTGAGATTACGGTCGCGACGGCGGCTCCGCTTGCACCCATCGCGGGAAGTCCGAACAGACCGTAGATAAGAATGGCATTTCCTATGAGGTTAACGAAGATCGCGATAATGGTCGCGACCATAGGGACCCTGGTGTTGCCCGTGTCTCTTAATGTGCCGGCATACGCATAGCTTAAGCCTATCGGCACGAGGCTTGTAATGATGATGTTGATGTAGGTGACACCGATATCAAGCGTCTCGGCCGCATCTTCGGGAGTGCCGTCGCCTTCTAAGAACCACGACACCATAGTCGGAGCCAGTAGATAGTAAACGAGACCTGCGGTTACGGCGAGTACAGTGTTCGCGATGAGCTTGAATCTGAATGTATCACGCACACCTTTCGTATCGCCTTTGCCGAAGAACTGCGCGGTGAAGATGCCTACGCCGCAGGTCGCGCCGAACATGAGAAGCCAGAATACGAATATCAGCTGATTGGCTATCGCGACACCGGAGATGGCATTTGTTCCCACGCCGCCGATCATGACATTATCAAGCAGGCTGACGAAGTTCGTCAGTCCGTTCTGAATGATCATCGGTACTGCAAGTCCGAGTACCATCCGATAGAATTTACGGTCGCCTACAAGTGATCTGATTTTCATAGATTAATAGTATATACGCATGTGCTGGTGTAATTCCTGTCAAAAATCATTTATAATAGAGCCGATATTTTATTAAGGAAAGGGGATTCCCATGAACACCAAAAAGTTCGTAAGTGCGGTAACTGCGGCTTCTGTTCTGGCGTTGTCCTTTACCGGATGCTCACTTCTGGGCGGTAAGGATAAGGCAGCCATCGAGGAAGTTGCAACAAGTTACATCGACTACATCAAGGACGGCAAGCTTAATAAGTCTGCGGATCTCGTAGTTGATGAAGAGGATTATTTCCAGGAGAATGCTTTCCCCGTTCAGCAGGAGGACCTCCTGAGTGCGGTTCTGGCATCTACTGAGTTCACGGTAGAGAACATCGAGGTCAAGAAGGATTCCGGTTCGGCTGACATCGTATTCACAATGCCTGATCTCGACTCCATCGCAGACGAGGGTTATTCATTCGAAGAATTCCTCGATGCTGTCGGTGATATCGATGATACTGTCGAAGAGACTGTAGAATTCGAGTTCTCCAAGGACGGCGAGGACTGGCTCATCGAGGGTGATTCCACAGAGGATTTGTATAACTTCTTCCTGGGCATCGGTGAGGGTATCGAGTTCTCAGGTCTTTCCGAATCCGCAGCTCTTGAGGCAGTAGATACATTCATGGCTTACCTTGCACAGGGTGACGTTAACGGAGTTCTTTCCATGAGCCCCGAAGGTGCAGATATTTTCGATTCTTTAGACGATTTTACGGAGGCATTAGGTTCAGATAATACTGTGATGAGCAATCTGTTCTCGTCTTATTTCTCCCAGGTAGACTATGAGTCTTCAATCTCCAGTGTATCTGAGGATGCTATCGTTGTTTCACTGACAGGAACAGCTCCCGATGCAGAGCCTGCTATTACAGCTGCAGTTCAGGATCATAACGTTATAGTTCCGATCTATGCCGATTATATCGAGTCTTTGGTCAGCGGCAACTATGATACGGCTGCTTTGACCGGCGAGATCCTCGATGCAGTCAGCACTGCTGTAGCACAGACAACTCTTACTACTGCATACAATGCCAGCGTAACGGTTACGGCAGATGATGACGGTAATCTCTATTGTGATCCTACTGAAGACGGAAGTTTCTTCTATGACTTCGAATTCCCTGAGGTCGCTGACTCCAGCGAGCTGATGGTCGAGGCTCTTGACCTCCTTCTCGAGCAGGGCAGAATCTCTCAGAGCGATTACAACTCTTATATGACTTCCCTGGGAGGAACTCCCGCTGCCGGTGATTACGATGTTACTGAAGTACCCGTAATCGAAGGCGATGACCTCTACAGCTACGACTATACGGTTGCTGACGACATGATCTATGTCAACGTACGTACATGGGCTTACTACAACACAGGCGATACATTCGGCTATGATGTTGAGATCAACGGCGAAGATGCTTTCTCAGGTCATTATGAGATGCCTGACGACTACGATGATATGATCTATATCACGATCCCTGTTGATGATCCTGCAGGTCCTTCCGGATCTTATGTTGTTACGGTTTATGATGAGGGATCCACATCTTCCGTTCTGATCAAGCTTGAGCTCGTTGTCATCACAGAGGGTGCTCCGGTTCCTGCCGGCTCCGCACCTGTATTCGGCGAGTCAATGTCTTACGGCAATGAAGGAGATGATTTCTATACATTCCGCTTCACAGACGGCAACGGTGAATATTTTACGGATTCCGAGTATCCTTCCAACAGAGGCGCAGTTGATTTCTTTGTAATGACATGGGCTTACTATGATGTAGGAACCGGCGTCGATTGTGATGTTTACTGTGACGGTGAGTATGTTGATACTATCACGGCTTTCAACAGAGCCGGTGCTACAGATACATTCGAGTTCTCCTATGAGCCTTCAAGACTCGAGGACGGCGACTATGTATTCAGAATTCATGACGTAGAGGGCAACGGTATCCTCTGCGACGCATATTGTACTGTTGTTACTGAGAACTGACAACTGACACTATGCTCGCTACGTACTCGACACTTCGTGTCTGCGTAAGTCCGCTCACATAGGTGTCAGTTGCAGAAACAAATATGTTATGAAGGAACGCCCTGTCGCAAGACGGGGCGTTTTTATGTGCGAATTCGTATATAATGGGGCGAATAATTACGGTCAGGCAAGGCAAGAATGAGAAGACACATAGCGGCTGTCCTCGGCGCCGGAATATGCTGGGGTACGATGGGATTCTTCACAAGAAATCTCGCTCAGATGGGGATCGGTTCTGACGGCGCGATCATCATAAGATGCGCTGTCGCAGTCGTCTGCTTCGCGCTCGTCATGCTGCTTAAAGATCCTTCGTCTTTTAAAGTTAAGCCCAAAGACTTCTGGTGCTTCTTAGGCTCCGGGCTTCTGAGCTTTCTGTTCTTCACATTCTGCTACTTTACGGCTATTTCCATGATGAGCCTGTCCGCCGCAGCGATCCTTCTTTATATCGCGCCTATTGTGGTCACACTGCTGTCGGCGCTGCTTTTCAAAGAGAAACTTACGCCCGTCAAGATCGTCGCCGTCATCACGGCTTTCCTCGGCTGCTGTCTTGTTTCAGGGCTTATGGGAGGCATCAGTATCACGGGCAAAGGTCTGCTGTTCGGTATCGGCTCGGGTGTCGGCTATGCGCTGTACACGATCTTCTCGAGGTTTGCTCTGCAAAGGGGATACTCGAGCAACACCATAAACTTCTACTCGTGCCTGCTCGCCGGTGTAGGTGCCGTGATCATATGGCACCCGCATGACCTTATTGAAAACGTTTTCGCTTCTGCGGGAAATGTCGCTTTCTGCATCACCGCGGGCATAGTCACGTGTTTCGTGCCATATCTTCTGTATACATACAGCCTGACGGGGCTTGAGAACGGCAAGGCTTCGGTGCTCGCGTCGATCGAACCCGTGGTGGCGTCGCTTGTAGGAGTTATACTTTTCGGTGAGAGGCTCGGCGCGGCCAACATCGCAGGTGTTATACTCGTACTGGCGGCAGTGGTGCTGCTTAATATCAGGAAGAAGGAAGTGCACGGTAATGAACATGCCTAACGATCCCGTAATGCTCTTAAGCTTCGTTAACACACAGCTTCGCGACAATTATCCGACGCTCGGTGAATTAGCGGCGGCTTACGGCGTAAATGCTGATGATATAAGGGCTAAACTTGGAAGTATTGACTATACATACGACGCAGAATCAAATCGCTTTGTATAAATAATAATGTTGAATGACGGGCGCCGACAATATACAATCGGTGTTGGTGAATTTTCAGTATATTAAAAGACAGGAGATATTAATATGAGACAGAAACCTGTAGTAATGATGGTCCTCGACGGCTACGGCATCACGGAGAAGGAAGAGGGTAATGCCATCAAGATGGCAAACACACCCGTTATGGATAAGCTGATGGCAGAGTGTCCTTATCAGCTCGGATATGCTTCCGGTCTTGCTGTAGGACTTCCTGACGGACAGATGGGTAACTCCGAGGTAGGTCACATGAACATCGGTTCCGGCCGTATCATCTACCAGGACCTTACTCTCATCACAAAGTATATCGAGGACGGCGTCTTCTTTAAGAATGAGGAGCTCCTCCGCGCTATCGAGAACTGCAAGAAGAACAATTCCGACCTTCACATCTGGGGTCTTCTCTCGGACGGCGGCGTTCATAGCCACAACACACACCTCTACGCACTGATCGAGATGTGCAAGAAGAACGGTCTTGAGAACGTTTATGTTCATCCTTTCTTCGACGGCCGTGATACTCCTCCGGCATCAGGTAAGGATTATCTCCAGGCTTTGATCGACAAGATGAACGAGATCGGCTGCGGTAAGGTAGCTTCCATGTCCGGCCGTTACTACGCTATGGACAGAGATAACAACTGGGACCGTATCCAGAAGGCATACGATGCACTCGTGCTGGGCGAGGGTGTTAAGGACACAGATCCTGTTGCAGCTATGCAGAAGTCTTACGATAACGGCGTAACTGACGAGTTCGTACTTCCTACGGTTATTACAGATGAAGCAGGCAAGCCTCTGTCTGTTGTTAAGCCTAACGACTCTGTTATCTTCTTTAACTTCCGTCCTGACCGTGCACGTGAGATCACAAAGGCATTCTGCTTCTCCGATGAGGATATCGCAGCAGCAGAGGGTGATGCAGCAGATCCCAAGTGCATCAAGTTCCTTAAGAGAGCTAACGGCTTCATGCCCCTCACATATGTATGCTTCAAGGACTACGACGAGACTATCCCTAACAAGTTCGTTGCATTCAAGAAGGAAGAGATCACAAATACACTCGGTGAGTACCTTGCAAAGAACGGCCTGAAGCAGCTCCGTCTTGCCGAGACAGAGAAGTATGCACACGTTACATTCTTCTTCAACGGCGGTATCGAAGAGCCTAACAAGGGCGAGGACAGAACACTCGTTAACTCACCTAAGGTTGCTACATACGATCTTAAGCCTGAGATGAGCGCTCCCGAGGTTTCCGAGAAGCTCGATGCAGCTATCACATCCGGCGAGTATGACGTGATCATCATCAACTTCGCTAACCCTGACATGGTAGGCCACACAGGCGTTATCGAGGCTGCTGTTAAGGCAGTTGAGAGAATCGACCAGTGCGTAGGCGCTGCTGTTGATGCAGTTAAGAAGGTTGACGGCGTTCTCTTCATCTGCGCTGACCACGGTAATGCCGAGCAGATGATCAACTACGAGACAAAGGCACCTCACACAGCTCACACAACTAACCCCGTTCCTTTCATCCTCGTTAACTACGATGATGCTTACACACTCCGTGAGGGCGGCAAGCTGTGCGACATCGCTCCTACACTTCTCGAGATCATGGGTCTGCCCCAGCCTGAGGAGATGACAGGTAAGTCACTTCTTATCAAGAAGTAATAACCGAGCGCCCTTCGGGGCGCATTTTTGTAGCTATGAATTACCGCAAAGACAAACACGGAGACGATATCTCAATCTTAGGCTACGGCTGTATGCGCTTTACGACGAAAGCCGGAAAGATCGATATTCCCAAGGCGGCATGTGAGATAAAGCTCGCGATAGACAACGGCGTCAACTACTTTGATACCGCGTATATCTATCCCGGAAGCGAGGCTGCCCTCGGGCAGATCCTCGAGGAGAACGGCTGGCGCGATAAGGTTAAGATCGCGACCAAACTGCCGCAGTACCTTGTAGGCAACAACCCGAAGGCTCTTGATAAGTTCTTTGAAGAAGAGAAGAAGCGTCTGCGCACAGATTATGTTGATTATTATCTGATGCATCATTTAACGGACGTATCCGCGTGGAATAAGCTCAAAGCCGTGGGTGCACGTGAGTGGCTCGAGGCCAAGAGGGAAGCCGGAGAGATCCGTAATATAGGTTTCTCATACCACGGCGATACTGAAGGCTTCCTCGGCATACTTAATGATTACGACTGGGATTTCTGCCAGATTCAATACAATTACATGGACGAGAATACCCAGGCAGGCGTTATCGGTCTTAAAGCCGCAGCCGAGAAGGGGGTTCCGGTTATCATCATGGAGCCTTTAAGGGGCGGCAAACTCGTGGAACTTCCTTCAGGTGCCAAGAGTATCCTCGCTAAGGATAAGAAGGGAAGAAGCGCACCGCGTCTGGCTTTCGAGTGGTTGTGGAATCAGCCTGAGGTTACATGTGTATTGTCGGGCATGAATTCCGAGGAAATGGTGCTCGAGAACGTGAAGACCGCGTCCGAAGTGCAGGCGGGATGCTTTACTGATGAGGATTTCAAGCTTATCGAGGGCATCAAGGAAGAGATAAGAAAGACCACGAAGGTCAACTGCACAGGCTGCCGTTACTGTATGCCGTGCCCCAAAGGTGTAGATATTCCGGGTGTTTTCAGGTGTTATAACCACATGTATTCCGAGGGGAAGAGCACCGGTTGGCGTGAATTTATGCAGTCGATCGCGCTGCAGGACAAGCCGGGACTGCCTTCGTTGTGTGTTCAGTGCGGAAAATGCGAGAAACATTGTCCTCAGAAAATCCCGATAATTCAGACTTTGAAGGAAGCGGATAAGAAGCTTGAGCCATGGTATATGAAGATCGCTATTAAGATCGGCAGAAAGTTCGTTTTGTGATATTATAGGTAGTATCTTTATTTCGGAGGTCGGAATATGATTGGAAAAGGCAGAGAGGCGCTGTATTATTTCCAGGAGCGTGCGCAGAAGTATTGGGACCCCTCCAATGCGGCAAAGCTTCAGACTTTCATTGATGATCCCGAGAATACTTTGCCTTCTACGACTAAGCTGATCGTAGTCGAGGGCGGAACATCCGATGAAAGAAAAGAATTGTGCTATTCACTGAGGAATAAGCTCGACGGTCTTCATACCGTTATCGTTATCGTAAGCGGAGAGCCCACACTGTTTGCCACAAGCGAGCTTGTAGGTATCGAGAAGAACATCGTAGAGACCTCCGAGACTCTCGTAAGCCTGTCGGGCGATCCCGATTATATTATCCTTCACGGCAATTTCATGGATGTAGAGTATACATCGCTTCACGGTCTGTTCGATATCGTATTCAGAAGACACTATTATGCGAAGGTTCAGGGTGATTCCGTCGAAGCGAACGCCACAATGATCTTCAACGACATCATGGAGCGCTTGAGATAAGAAAAGAAAGTCCCGAGTGTTATACTCCTATACATGAACAAACAAGAAGTATATGAGTTTTTAAGTGCAAACGGGATCAAATTCGAGGCGGTGGAGCATCCGGCTGTCTTTCACATGGGAGAAGATCACGGGGTCGAACTGCCGTATCCTGAGGCTGATGCGAAAAACCTTTTCGTGAGGGACGACAAGAAGCAGAATTACTACCTGATCACGGTCAGAGGTGAGAAAAAGGTCGATCTCAAGGCGTTCAGGCGGGAGCACGGGTTAAGGCCGCTGTCGTTCGGAAGTCCTGAGGCGCTCAAGGATAAGCTGGATCTGATTCCGGGATCCGTGTGTCCGTTCGGACTTTTAAGTAACGATGAGAGGGACGTAAAGTTCTATCTGGACGCGGATTTTCTTAAGGAGCCGTATCTTATCGGCTGTCATCCTAATGACAATACCGCGACGGTGTTTCTTAAGACGGAAGATATGATCAATCTCATAAAAGAACATGGAACGCAGGTCGAAGTTGTCGAGCTGCCGGTAAGATCAGCAGATTCCTGACAAATCTTTAACTATCTCGGAGGCCATGATGAGCCCAGCGACTGAAGGGGTGAAGGCGGAGGAGCCGGGAACGTGGCGGCCTGCGGAATCAGCCTGTCCGCCTACGATATTCTTTATGGGTTCTTCCTTCGAATAGACCACTTTAACATTGTTAATTTCACGTTTTTTAAGCTCGCGGCGCATTGCTTTGGCGAGGGGGCAGACCGAAGTCTTGCTTATATCCGCGACCTCGAACATCTCGGGGTGAAGCTTACCGCCTGCGCCCATCGAGGATATGACGGGAACGCCCGCTTCCTTGGCACATGCGATGATCTCGGTCTTTGCCGCGACCGTATCGACGCAGTCGGCGACATAATCATATGATGAGAAATCGAATTCGGAAGAGGTCTCGGGCAGGAAAAAGCACTTCTTAACGGTAATCTCAGCCGACGGATTGATGTCTCGGATGCGTTCCGCCATGACGTCGACCTTGGGCCTGCCGACAGTGGAGTGAAGTGCGATTATCTGGCGGTTCAGGTTGGTAATGGAGACCACATCGTTGTCCACGAGTACGAATGAGCCGACTCCGGACCTTGCAAGCGCTTCTGCGACATAGCCTCCGACACCTCCGACGCCGAATACGGCAACCCTCGAAGCCTTAAGCTTATCTATAGCCTCGCTTCCCAGAAGCAGCACTAATCTTTCAAACTGATCTTCCATCAAATACCTCTTTTGCCTTGGCCGTAAGAAGCTCTGCGGCCCTTGCCACCGATTCTTCTTCGCTTATGCCTTCTGAGATCGAATATACCTCATCTATGCCGCATCGCGAAAGGGTTTCTTCATCGCATTCGACTTTCCCTGCGAAAACTATCACACGGCACCCGTGCTTCCCCGCAAGTCCCGCAACTACTGCCGGTATCTTGCCCATCGCGGTCTGCCGGTCGACTTTGCCCTCGCCGGTGATCACTATATCCGAGCCTTCCATACATTCTTCAAGATGCGTATGGGATATTACGAGCTCTGCGCCCGACACGAGTTTTCCGCTCAAGACAGCTGCGAAAGCGAACCCGAGCCCGCCTGCTGCCCCTGCACCTTCGAAATCACCGTCTTTGCCTGCTTTCTTTGCGAAAGAACTTATCCATCCGTCCATCAGTTCGCAGGATCTTTCATCCGCGCCCTTCTGGGGAGCGTAAACAAATGAGCAGCCGTTACTGCCCGTAAGCGGATTCTTAACATCGCATGCGACGAGGAATTCGGACTCTCTGATTCTCGGGTCGAGGTAGGACTCATCGATTGATTCAAGCTCCGACAGCCCGACCGCACCGGGAAGGATATCATGTCCGTCTTGGTCCGTAAGTCTCATACCGAGAACCTGAAGCATACCCGCTCCACAGTCATTGGTCGCGCTTCCGCCGAGTCCGATTATAAATTTACGACACCCTTTATCGAGTGCATCTAGTATAAGTTCGCCGACTCCGCGGGTCGTTGTGTAAAGAGGATCACGTTTATCCCCGGGAACGAGCGTCAGTCCGCAAGTCTCACTTATATCGATAACTGCTGTCTTACCGTCATTAATTATGCCGTAGGAAGCCTGTACGGTCTGATCCGGCAGCGGTCCCGAGACTGTTACACTCTGCATTTCGCCGCCGCAAGCGCGCGTGACTATCCCGCTCGTGCCCTCTCCGCCGTCGGCAACCTCGCGGACAATAACATCCGCGCCCGGAGCGGCAGCGAGTATGCCTTTACAAATGGCAACGCCCACCTCGTAAGAGGTGAGCGAACCTTTAAAAGAATCAGAAGCTATAACTGTTTTCAAATCTTAATCCTTCTTTTCGAGCGGGGCGGGAGAAGTCTCGGGAGCCTTGACGGGTGCCGGAGTATCGCTCTTCTTTGCCGCATTCTTCTTCTTGCACTTCTTGACGACGATCCTGATAACTACGATCGCGACTGCCAACAGTATGATTTTAACACCGATTCCGATCGCATTCTCTGCTACGTAGAGACCTAAGTCCTCGAACCATTCCTTGGCGTCCTCGAGACCGGAGTGCCATGCCTCGCTGAACTTCTCGCTGTAAGTCTTGATGTGGGGCTCTTCGGGCTCTGTCTCTTCGAGAACTTCGGTGATGGAAAGTGTGAGTGTGCTGTATGTTGAGAGGTTCTCGAGCACGCGCATCTGGCTCTCGTAGCTCTCGATCTGGTATCTGATGTTGGTCAATTCGTCCTGCAGGATGAGGATAGTCTCGAGTGAATCCGCCTGAGCGAGGAGCTCGTTTAATGTGTCCTGCTCGATGCGCAGGGAATTGACTCTGGCCTGCATGTCTGTGTAGCTCAAAGTAACGTCTTCTGTGCTCTCGCTGGTGTTTGTGATGACCGCTGTGTCGCCGATCTGGTTTACGAGCTGGTCGAGTGCCGCGGAAGATACGCGGATCGTGTAAGTTGCGCTTCTTAAGTCACCGGCGTTGCCCGTGCCGCTGAAGTTCTTGCTCTCGATATAACCGCCGAGTGCCGCGACCTGAGTCTCGAGGTTGGCTGTAAGCTCTGTAAATCTTAATGTCTCGCAGGATACGGATACATATCTTATGAGCATGCGGTCAGTGCCGACCGGATCGGATACAGTCACGGAGCCTGTGTTAGAACCGCCTGCCTGTGCGGACTGGGGCTCGGCAGCGCTCTGCGAGAATTCATAATCTTCCCCTGCGAGTTCTTCTGTGTAGAATCCGTCGGACATGGCGCGGGTGGAGTTCAGATCCGCCGTTGTTGCGTATGCGACTTCAACTTCGGCGTTATGAGCCTGGACTCTGTTGTCGTTATCTGATGATGAATTGGATCTGCTGCAGGCAACGGCCGACATAAGCATGAAAGCTGTCAGAGCAAGTGCGATTATTCTTTTGGATATGTGTTTCATTTTATTGCCCTCCATATTGGTGTTCACCATTAAGACGGAGGCAGGTAAGGGTAGGTCACATAAAATTTACGGAGGGAATATTGCAAACGTAATTCGCATAATTTACGATATATTTCAGAATAAGAAAAGAGGGATGGAAATGGGTTTATTTTTTGATCTTGGAGATTTGGTAGATATCGGACTGCAGATCGCGCGTTCTGTCGAGGCTCGTGATGAACTGCTTGCATCTCAGGCACGTGCTGAAGCAGCGCGTAATGAAGCCGAGCAGCAAAGACACCGCGCGGCGGCAGAAGCCAAGGCGCTCGAGAACAGGCAGCTTGCGCAGAAGATCGCGTCAGAGTCGGTTGCCGTCTCCTGCCAGAGTTGCGGTGCGCGACTTGCATGCCGTAAGAATTCGATCAGCTTCTGTGCGTACTGCGGTTCCGCGATAAGAGTTACAGCCGAAGGAAAGGCCTCGGTACTTTCGCCCGAGGCCCGTAAAGCCGTTATTGACCGCGCAAGAGCGGAACACGAGAAGAATAGTCAGTAAAGACTCTCAGCAGAAGTAAAAGACTGTGTCCCACGCGGGTATCGACGGCGTGTGTCTCATATAGACCTTATATCCGGGATTAAGCTTAAGAACCTTAAGCGGCAGCTCGAAGATATCTTCGCTTCTGTGATAGCAGGCGATGTTCATTAAAGGCTTGTTTGTCTTGATAGTTTCCGCGCCGCCTGCGATGGCTGCAGCTTCTGCACCTTCCACATCGAACTTGATAAAAGCAGTCTGTCTGCCTTTGACAAGTCCGTCGATGGTAACGGTCTGAACTTCGTTGTCGCCTTCCTTCGCGAGGCTTGTTCCGCGTCCGATGTTCTTAACAACATCCGCGGTGCCGTCCTTGTCTGATATGAAAGCCTGAACGTACTCGATGTTGTTGATGAGGCATGTGTTTTCCTTGAGTTTCCTCATGTTGCGCCTGTCGGGCTCGACCGCGATGAAGCCGTTCAGGTTGTGCATCAGCGAAGAGTAACGCATGACTGTGTCGCCGTCGTAGGCACCGAGGTCGACGAAAAGTCCTTCGCGGTCCTGAGGGAGGATCGAATCCGCTTCCTCCTGCGAGACCTCGCACAGATTAAGGTAACTTATGTTTCCCGTAAGGCGCGCGGAGATGATGCAGTCGAAGGTCTTGCGCGAGAGCTCGTCCTTGAGCATGCCGCGCACGATCTCGATCTCACCCTGATGCTTCTCGCAGAACGCGTTGTCGAACAGATTGTCGCCGTATACGGGCACGTCGGGCGCGTAGAACTCGCACTTGGAGGAAATCTCGCTTACGTAGTTAAGCACGTCATCCCTCGACGAGCCGAAGCACATAAGAACGATCATGTCCTTGCCGTAGCGCTCATAGCAGTCCTCGAAGGACTCTACCTGAATATCGTGGAACTTCCTGTCGCGAACGAAGCCGGGGCTTGCGAAGATGCCGCTTACTTTGATGCCGTTCTTATCAAGTACTTTGATGATCTTGTCGGCTCCGTCCCCCGTGCCGTAAAGGACTACCGGATGGTTCTTCTGTGTCTTGAGATATGTCCATAGATCTGTGTCGAATGTAATCATTCTTTTATTATAGCCTGTGTTAAAATTAATACATATTTTTTATCACAGGAGGCATCTATGGCGGACGGCAATGTAAGACCCGAATCAATGGAAAGAATCACAACTGAAGCTCTTGCTCAGGCATTCATCGATGAGCAGGTGAAGAGCATAAAGGAGCAGGTTAAGGACAGCAAGGTACTGCTCGCGCTGTCAGGCGGAGTTGACTCCTCCGTTGTTGCCGCTCTCCTTATCAAGGCTATAGGACAGAATCTCGTATGCGTTCATGTTAACCACGGACTTCTGCGTAAGGGCGAGCCCGAGATGGTATGCAAGGTATTTCGTGATGAGCTGAAGGCTAATCTTATCTATGTAGATGCAGTTGACCGTTTCCTCGGACTTCTCGAGGGAGTTACGGATCCCGAGCAGAAGAGACACATCATCGGCGAAGAGTTTATTAAGGTCTTTGCTGAGGAGGCAAGTAAGCTGCAGGGCATCCGCTACTTGGGACAGGGTACAATATACCCAGATATCCTCGAGAGTGAGCAGGGAATCAAGGCTCACCACAATGTAGGCGGTCTGCCTCCGGAGTTGAACTTCGAGCTCGTTGAGCCCGTTAAGCTTCTTTATAAGGATGAGGTTCGTGTTGTAGGTAAGGCTCTGGGTCTTCCCGACAACATGGTATTCCGTCAGCCGTTCCCGGGTCCGGGTCTCGGCGTAAGATGTCCCGGCGCGATCACACGCGACAGACTTGAGGCTGTGCGTGAGTCCGACGCCATCCTCAGAGAAGAGTTCGAAAAGGCGGGTCTCGCAGGCAAGGTATGGCAGTACTTCACAGTCGTACCGGACTTTAAGTCGACAGGTATCAAGGACGGCAAGAGAGCATTCGAGTGGATGTGCATCGTCCGCGCGATCAACACAGTCGATGTAGTCGAGTGCACAGTTGAACCGATCGAGTATGATCTGATGTGCCGCATCACGGACCGTATCACGCACGAAGTCCCGGGTATTAACAGAGTGTTGTACGACTATACACCTAAGCCGACAGGGACGGTCGAATACGAGTGACCTTAAGGGCCTCACTACGTACTCCGCGCTTCGCTTGTGCGTAAGTCCGTTCGGCGCCGTTAAGGCCACTCGGACTAAATAGAAAGCATGGAAGCCCCGTAAATCGGGGCTTTCACTTTTTAATGTCAACATTTAGTCAACATAAATCAGCGATATGTAATTTTGAGAAGTCCTCCCGGAGTCATAGGTGGAATAGATTTGTAGCACTCAAAAGTTATCAAGAGAACTTAACCCGAATGGTATAATTACCTTGTCTGAGGGAGTGATCCCTTAGTAGAGAAAATTATCAGCATAATAAATCAAGGAAAGTGTAAAACTTATGCATAAAGCGATTGCTTTTCTGATATGTATGTCTGATCTGGCAGCATAAGAATGGCTAAAAAGAACGGATATGGTTGAGTATAAGCGTTATGACAGATCGTATGAAGACGAAGTATTAAAGGTTCTCACAGAATCTTTTGTTAACTACCCTCTTTTTTGGGGAGTTTTTGAAGACCGGTTCAAGTCAGGGACAGAGCTGCGCAGTTTTTATGAGCGTCTGATGAAGGGAATATTCAGAGCTACTGTCCGCAAGGATGACTGCTATATGGTTATTGCGGACGGAAAAGTTAAAGCTATTGTGATCGTTGAGAAACCATCAGACAAACCGGTTGGTTTTTGGGATTATGCTGTAAGCGGAATGGCGGGTATCATAGCGAGAATCGGGATTAGAGATACGCTTAGATTCATGGAAATGTCAGATAAAACGGAAATCGTTGTAAGAAGCATCCCTGAACCCCGTTGGCATTTGTATTTTTTGGCAGTTGATCCGGAATATCAGAAGCAGGGCATCGGATCGGCCGTGATACAGGATTTCCTTATCCCTTTGGTAAGATCCAATGGCGGTAATCTGATCACCGTTACTACCAATTCCGAGAAAAACGTGGCTTTCTATATTGATAACGGGTTCAGGCTTGTAAAAGAAGAAACCCTTGAATGCAATGCAAAATCTATTGGAAACTGGACGTTCAGAATGGACCTGTGAGGGAGTGATCCCTTAGCCAAGAAAATAGACAGTAAACTTGTCTATTATCGGCATAGAAGATGCACCAATTTCATCACACTTAACATGATTGAAAAAATACAGAATAGATTCCTTGGTTACAGAATCAAGATGTTCAATGCGACTATAATCATAATGATTAAATACTTTCTCAATCTCATTCATAACCTATCAAATCCCCATTTTAGTTTATTGCAAAACTACCTGACGTACTCGCACCCGAAACAAATGCTCTCCCCAAACCAGTTGCAACATATTCAACGGTAGGTACCCTTTACCCGAACCGAATTTAAATGATACTTCATAAATGACGAATCGTTCAACACCTCTACGCGATAACCCTCAGCAAAATGATTAAGCTTATTAAGTATTGTCGAACAATTGACCATTAGAAATCCCTCGATTTCTTCATTTCACCTGAATGATACTCCCCAAATGGTACATCGTTCAACGTAATCTTGGGTAAACATGAACAATAATTAAGAGTAGCGTTGATTAAGCGACAAAAAGCCGCGACATTGATTATTGTTTCTTAAACCGATAATCGCAACAATATACGTGTGATCAATAAATGATCATAACAACAAAGAAGGAGATTACGATTATGAAGAGTAATGATGTTAGTGTTAAGGAATTAGAGCAGGTTACAGGCGGTTCTTCAAAAGAATCTAAGGAACTTATGGCTTTCATTAAGCGTGTGGATCCCAAATTCGCATTATACAGTGACTTTGATGTTGCAAATTGGCTTACACAGAGGTCGGGGATACGTTTTGGAGATATGAATCTTTCTTCCTCATGGATGAATGATTATACTCTTGCCAACGGCGAATCAGTCGATCATAGCAAGCTCATGTCTATGCTTGAAGAGCGTTTTTCTAATTCATGATCCTCTGACACGAACGATACCCCGAAGATCATCATAACATTCGAACTAATTAAGCCTTCTATCTCAGATCGGATCCTTTCATCCGACTTTGATAGAAGGCTTGATATTTTACTTTCTATGTGTAGTATAGTTTATTCAGGAATTAAATGAAGCCTCGGAGCAGGATCGGGAGCTTTTGAATGGAGCTTAGTTTAGTAGATCAGCGATGCACATGTAATAGACACCGATCCGCTTGATCTGCTCGTTTACATCGCGCTTAATACGAGTAATCTTGTAATATTCCAGTAGTAAATCCCTCTTCCAAGATGATTATCAGTCTATTTAAGGAGAATAAGATAATATTGTATAATAGCAAAAAATCTTTATATCGTTCGATGAGGGGAAGATAGCTGTGTTGGGTGATGACGGATATCCGCACGGCATTCCGATGGACCACTGGTATCCGGATGATAAATAGTAAGGAGCCTTTGATGGTGGACCTGACATTACTTACGACTGAACAAAGAAATCCTAAGAGCACAGATCTGGATAAGATGAGCGCTATAGAAATCGCGAAGCTCATGAACAGTGAGGACTTTAATGCGGTTGCGGCTGTACATGAAGTACTCCCGCAGGTCGCCGAAGCCATCGAACTTGCTTCAGAAAGATTACGGGAGGGTGGCCGAATAATTTACATTGGTGCCGGTACTAGCGGCAGGCTCGGTGTGCTCGATGCTTCTGAGTGTCCGCCTACTTTCGGAGTCTCACCTGATATTGTGGTGGGGATCATCGCAGGTGGGGACGAGGCTTTATGCCAAGCTGTGGAAGGCGCGGAAGACAGCACTTCTTTGTGCGAAGAAGACTTAAAGGGCATCGGTCTTAATTCGAAGGACTTGGTAATTGGACTGTCGGCAAGCGGCAGGACACCATATGTTATATACGGGTTGAGATATGCCGGAAGCATCGGCTGCAGCACGGTTGCCATAGCATGTAATAAAGACTCGCTTGTAGGTAAGGAAGCTGACGTTGCCATTGAGCCCGTAACGGGTCCTGAAGTTCTTACGGGTTCCACGAGGCTGAAGGCCGGCACTGCGCAGAAGATCATTCTCAACATGATCTCCACGGGAAGCATGGCTATGACGGGAAGGGTCTATCAGAACCTCATGATCGAAGTCGAGCCCCTGAATGAGAAGCTCAAGGCAAGGGCAGAGGGAATAGTGCAGATAGTGAATCAGGGAGGTAAAAGTGACAATGAATGCTGATGAAGTGAGCGTACAGTTGCTGGAGTATCTGGGCGGCAAAGATAATATCAGGAGCAACATGGCGTGCATGACGAGGCTCCGTGTCGGCGTTAAGGATATGTCCAAGGTCTCCGTCGACAAGTTAAAATCAGTCGAAGGCGTCCTGGGAGTAGTCGAAGCTGATACGATCCAGATAGTGTTTGGACCGGGCAAGTCGGGCAAGATACTTGAGGCCTTCTCTAAGCTTACGGGGATCGGGAAGAGCATGGTCTCTGATTCAGCAAGTTATGTGGCCAAGGTTAACAAAGATGCATTGAAAGCTAAGCATAACAAGCCCTTGCAGCGATTCTTTAAGAGAATAGCTGATATCTTCATTCCGCTGCTGCCAGGAATAATCGCAGCCGGGCTTATTAACGGTTTGACAAATGTTATCAACGTCTCTTCCAATGGTATGTTAAGCGGAATATGGTGGTACGAGTGCATAAGGACGATGGGATGGGCGATGTTCGCATATCTCTCTGCTTTTGTCGGATATAATGCTGCGGCACAGTTCGGAGGATCACCGATCCTCGGAGGCATAGCGGGAGCTATCTGCATTGCAAATTCGGCGATGCCCCTGCTTTCCAAGTTCAATGATCAGGATGTTATTCTGCCTATGACAGGAGCCGTCTATAACCCTTCGAACGGGGGCCTGATTGCAGCGATGATCGCAGGCATGTTCTTCGCATGGATCGAGAAGAAGATAAGGAAGGTCATGCCGGAAGTGTTAGATACTTTTATCTCGCCTCTGCTGGTTCTTATCATAGGGGGATTATCGATAGTTATTGTCATACAGCCTGTCGGAGCGATCCTTACCAAGGGGATCTACATAGCGATGGATTATATATACGGCAGCCTCGGTGCAGCAGGCGGCTTCATATTGTCTGCGGGATTCCTGCCACTTGTTGCCGTAGGTCTCCATCAGGCTCTGATCCCGATACACACACTGCTTAACGATCCTTCGGGTCCTACGGCAGGAATCAACTACCTTCTTCCAATTCTGATGATGTCAGGAGGCGGACAGGTAGGTGCAGGCATCGCTCTTTACCTGAAGACGAAGAATAAGAAGCTTCGAAGACTTATCAGGGATTCTATTCCGGTCGGAATATTGGGAGTCGGTGAACCTTTAATGTATGCGGTCACGCTTCCTTTGGGCAGGTCATTTATCACAGCCTGCGTCGGTGCGGGTTTTGGCGGAGTTATGGCTTCGCTCTTTCACATCGGCACTACTACCCAGGGAGTTTCCGGTTTGTTCGGTCTCCTTATAGTCGAACCCGGCCAGCAGATTAAGTACATTATTGCAATGTTATGTGCTTATATAGGAGGATTTTTGTTAACGTGGTTCTTCGGGGTTGACGAAGAACGGATAAATGCTGTATACGGAGAATAATAATGACGGATTTCTAATCGTTGAAGATACTCTACTTCAATCAATGGTATCGACAGGTACAGTCGAGTACGAGTAAAGTACAAACACTGGAAACGCCCGTAAATGATGTGAACCCCTGAAGTTGGACAAACTTCGAGGGTCTTTATATGAAACTATCTTTTGATGACAAGAAGGAGATTTACGAGAAGCATTGCGAGGGCTTTAAGTACATACCTTTCGAGAAGGATCAGCAGGGTTTATATACTATGGATCCGTCAAAGACCAATGCCCCTCTTTCTCCTGAAATAAGGGGACAGATGGTCAATGACAGAAAGTATCTTATTATTTACAGCATAATCGGATTAGTGGTTTTTGCCGCTTTTGTATTGGCAGTTATTTTCATTGGGAATATCTGATCTGCCGGAAGCTTTTTTAATCAGTTGAAGCTGTTGATTACCCAGAGCTCAGCTGCCGATCCCTTGTTACAGTTATGGCAAAAGAGTTTGTCTTCTTCAGTGGCAAGCTTCATTTCTTCTTCCGTGTATGCACTTCTGTGAGTCAGCTTCGGGAGAGGTGTTCCGCATACAGGACACTTGGCGGTCCTGTAATCGTGCTGCATGCAGGCGCCCATAACCTTCGTCCATACTCTTGCATATCCTGCATATATATTGACTCCGGTACCGCCGTTAACAGCTGCGAGCTCGTTTACAGTCAGGTTTTTAATATTGTTTGTCATAGTTTTAATACTCCTTTGATTTCTTATATGAGTTATTATGCTCACTCCGGAATGCGGAACCAATGGATAACATTCACTGTAAGTGTTGCTTAAGCGACACTCAGGCACAAATCTGTCGCGTGTAGTATTACATTGAAGAAGTTATCATATGAGAAAGGAGGGCACCATTATGCACAGTAACTGGAACCCCTGGCACGGATGTGTTAAATGCAGCGAAGGCTGTCAGAACTGCTATGTCTACTATATCGACAGGATGAGAGGCAGAGACGGCGCTGATGTCTATAAGACCAATACCGGTTTTAAGTATCCTTTATCCAAGGACAGAAGCGGTAATTATAAGATTCAAAGCGGCGAGATGATCAGCGTCTGCATGACTTCGGATTTCTTCCTTGAGGAAGCAGATGAGTGGCGCGGCGAAGCATGGGATATGATGCGTAAAAGAAGCGATGTTGTATTCCTTCTTCTGACCAAAAGACCTCAGAGGATCAGAGAGTGTCTTCCTGAAGACTGGGGGGACGGATGGGATAACATCTTCCTTAATGTAACCTGCGAGAATCAAAGCAGAGCAGACGAGAGGATCCCGATACTTCTTGATCTTCCGTTTAAACACAAAGGTCTTCATCTGGCTCCGCTTCTGGGACCCATAGATATCGGTAAATACCTCGACAGCAATCAGATCGAACAGGTTGCCTTAGGCGGTGAGAATTACGGCGGAAGCAGACCCTGCGATTACGACTGGGTTAAGTCGATACAGAAGGAGTGCGTCGCGCGTGATATTACTTTCTGCTACATGGAGACCGGCACCAATTTCATTAAGGATGGGAAGCAGTACAGGATCAGAAGCAAGCAGACTCAGCAGTCTCAGGCTCTGCATTCCGGCATGACTTATCAGGGTAAACCGATGACATTCGTTCTTAAGGATGAGGACGGGAATCCGATCCCGAAGGAGAAACTTTATGTGCGCCGCTTTGCTGCCAAATGCGATGAGTGTGCGTTCAAGATCCTCTGCAACGGCTGCAGCAACTGCGGTTACTGTGAAGGATGGAAGGCCAATACATTATAGAATAACATTATATAGTCTGCTTGCTTTGTGAGGCATTTATGAGTGGTGAGGTTGCTTTAAGAAAAGCCGTGCGGGAAGATATAATTAATCAACAGGGGAAATAATATGATCACAGTCAATCTCTACTACACAGGAACAAACGGCAACGCGAAGAAGTTTGCGCAGGAGATGGAGAGCAGCGGAACTGCAGACAAGATCCGTGCCGAGAAGGGAAATGTTCGCTACGAGTATTTCTTCCCGATGAACGATCCTGAGACAGTCCTGCTCATAGATGCGTGGGAGAGTCAGGAGGCGATCGACGTTCACCACGCGTCTCCTATGATGCAGACGATAGCTTCCCTTCGCGATAAGTATGACCTTCATATGAGAGTGGAAAGATACGTCTCCGAGGACCTGCCTTCTTCAGACCAGGGGTTCATCAGGGTATAACACCGGGTGCGTAAATGCAACTTGCGATTGGTGGTCTGCAGAGTATTCGTTTTGTAGGCTTTCCTTGGAGGTAAGCGAAAATGATTATCTCAGAAAAACTGCAGATGCTGCATTTAAGAATGAAGTGGATTCCACGCGTCCTGAATTCTATCAGTCGGGCGAGTATCTTTATAAGTGTAATGTGACCGGTGATTTTACATGGTTTCAGGGATATGAGGAGATATTAAAGGCAACGTCAAAGTCTATGAATGTTTGTTCCACGGCGGAATGGTAAAATGACATCTAAGAGGTGTAAAACTATGGCTAAGAAGAGAGTTTTGTGTTTTGGCGATTCGCTGACCTGGGGATTTGATCCTGTTAACAGAATAAGGTTTGATGAAGATAACAGATGGCCGCGTGTGATTGGCAAGATCTTAGGCGATGATTATGAGATCATCGAGGAAGGTCAGAACGGACGCACGATAGCGACTGATGATCCTTCAGAAGGAGAGAAGAACGGACTTAAATATATCGGCCCGTGTCTCGAGACACATACTCCTCTTGATATAGTGATAATCATGTTAGGCTCGAATGACTGCAAGCGTAAGTTCTCATATTCATCTATGGACATCGCAGGCGAGATGCAGATCATGTTAGAGAAGGTCAAGGCCTATAACGAGTTCAGATGTCAGAACAGTTTTAAGATAATACTTGTGTCACCTCCGCTTATATCGGATGCGATAAAGGATTCGTGGCTGGGCGACAGCTTCGGCTATGAGAATGCATGTAAGGTGTCGTCGGAGCTTGCCGGATGGTATGAGAAACTGGCCGGCATGTACGGTATGTCTTTTGTTGATGCATCTAAGTACGTTAAGGCTTCCGATGCTGACGGATGTCATTTGGATCCCGATGATCAGATAAAACTCGGGCAGACGCTGGCGGAGTTTATTAGGGAGAATGAGATCGCATGACCAATAACATCAGACCTGCCGATATAAATGACTTTGAAGCAGTCCGCGACATTACGCAGATTACGATAAGGGCAGTATATCCGAATTACTATCCTGAGGGCGCGGTCGAATTCTTCAGTGCTCATCATTCGGATGAGAAGATCAGGGAAGATATAGAGAACTTAAGCTGCTACCCCAAATACTGCCGGGTATGCTTCCTGTACGTGCACGTATGATTTACAATGATTTTCAGGGTATCAGGCTGTCAGCTCTCGGCATGGGCAACATGAGACTTCCGATCATCGGCGGTAATGGGACACGGGGCGTAAAGCGTCAGTTCTTCTTCCTGCAGTATCCTCCGCTTAGGTATTTCTCTCCGAACGGGCCCGTTATGATCATTCCCATGATGAGCATTGCGAATGAGATTCCGAGTGTTACGCCCTGAACGAAGCCTGCTGCACCGCCTGCATCCTCGGGTACAAGATATAGTGAGATTATGTAGATTGCCATGGCTGTGATGCCGCCTATGAACATATAATTCACTCTCTTGGTTATCTTCTTCTTAATGTCATTGGTATAGTCTGCTGCCTGAAGCAGTGTATCCTTTAATTCAGCATTCATATCAGATTCTCTCCTTTGGCCGTTAAAAATGTCTCTTAAATCCACATCGTAAAAGTCGGCGAGTTCGACTAGAACATCGAGGTCCGGCATATTGCTGCCGGTCTCCCATCTCGAGACTGTGCGCCTTGAGACGAAGAATTTGTCGGCAAGCTGCTCCTGTGTCATGTTCTTCTCTTTCCTAAGTTCCTTAAGAAATTCGCCGATCTTGATCTGATCCATTAATCGTCCTCCGGAGAAATGTTTCTTCTGCAAGGATTATATCTTTTTAGATTCAGTTTACAACCGATAACGTTGGCAATGGCTGTGCAGCAGGTTCCGATTCCAAGATAGGGAGTGATCTGATCTTTGACCATGGAATAGATTATGAATCCGATTCCTGCGATACCGATTACGTAGAATAGAATTTTCCAGATTGTCTTTGACATTGTGATGTCCTCCTTCATGTTTGTTATGGTTCAAGCTTAAGCTTTCCCCGCGACTTTAAGAAGGACACAGTAAGTCTCAAAACCCCTGATTTTGCTGATGGGACACGATATGTCTCGTATCAACAGTCCGCATTTTCCACAGTGTGATTGACCCGTCAGGCACGACCGGGTTTAAAGATATAACCAATAATAAGGCGTTCCTCACATTAGGTACTATTAATTACATATTTGGTTTAGACAGGCATTGCGCAGAAGATGCGGTAGCCCCACGGCGGGAGGCTGATCGTTTGACCGGGTGACAGAGAATCTCCTGTCAGCAGGTCTTTGTACGATTCAGTGATCTGATGATTAACATCCTCCATTGAATAGTTGAAGATGAAGGTGATTTTCTCGTTGTATTTATTCATTCCTGTCTTAATGGAAACCGGGAATCTGGCTTCAGGAACATCAATGCCGGATGCGGCAAGAGTATTCTCTAATACTTCCATGGTGTCATGTTCATCGAGTATACAGCCAACGGTAGTTACGTTGCCGAGGCGGGCAACTGCTGCAAACCTGCCAAGATACATATGGTCGTATGACGATAAGACCTCTGCTTTCGAAGGTATGAGATACTCCATGAATGAATGGGCTGTACCTGTAAGAGGGAGTGTCCCTTTAAAGCCGATAGAGAGGGGCGTCGAGAACTCGTTATATGTACAGCCTGTAAGGTCTGTGAATCCGTGAGGCTGAGCATCTGCATAGACTTTGAGATGTTCGTCCGAGAAAAAGCAGCGGGGTGTGATGATCAGGTGACCGCCGTTTTCTGCGAATGCACGGAGCCTGGCGATTGTGATATCGGAAGCGGAATACAGAGCAGGGACGATAACAAGCGCGTAAGATGACAGATCGTCGTCACAGTAGACAAAATCTGCTTCGACGTTAAGTTTCATGCAAGAGTCAAACCATAGCCTCATCATATGGTTATAGTCATCTTCGGGCCGTCCGTGAAAAGCTTCCTCGCCGTTGCTTGGGAATTCGTCAATGCCTGTAAGGCTTCTGTTATCCAGCATTATTGCAACACTCGGGGTCTTCTTAAGATATGATATGCGCTCACTGGTCGATAAAAGACGTCTGCCAAGATCAGAAAGTTCACGGTAGGGATCATTGGGCTGGAGGTCATGACTCAGGATTCCTTTCCAGTAGGTCTCGTAAGAGTTGTGGATCGAATGCCAGTGCCAATACATAACACCGCCTGAGCCTGAAGCCAGGTGGGACAGGGCCTGGAGTGTAAGCTGCCCGGGGTACGGTGTCCAGGAAGGCCTGCCCTGGGCCTGTGTCTCGAGAACCAGATAATTGTCTTTCTTAAGAGAACGTCCGATCGCACCACCCATCGCTATCTCAAGACCGGTGAGGTCTTCCTTTGACGGATGGTAGATATCGACTCCGGCGATGTCCATACAACTGGCGGCGTCTTTCTGGTTAACTTCAGGCTGAAGACCGAATGAGTGACCGATCCAGGAGAAGTCAAAATTATGGGTGATGAATTCACCGGGCATTCTGTAGTCGTCGATAATATCTTTGAGGAAAAACAGGAATTCAGTGATGGCATCGCGAAGAAAAGCTCTGTATTCGGCATCAAGCGAACCGTTGATAGTACCCCTTACATCCGGAAAGTCCTCCCAGGATGGTATCCTGTTGCTCCAGTAATCAAGGCCGAATTCTTGATTAAAAGCAGATATGTCCCCGTTGAACTTTTCTTTCATCCTTTCAACAAAGATCTTCTGCGCAACTTCTCCCATAGAACCGGCGGATCGTGTCTCGTTGTCCAGCTGGTAACCAATGATGACATCGTGGTACGGGTTACAGGCTTCCAGAAGCTTTCTGGTGACGCGTTCAGCGTATTTTCTGTATGTTGGATTAATAATATCGATGAGCTGTCTTCTTCCATATAACAGCTTCCCGGTTTTTGTTGTCGCGAGCACATCCGGGTCAATCTTCAAAAGCCAGGAGGGGAAGGCATAAGTAGGAGTGCCGATGATTACGCGAAGCCCGTATTTACGGGCTCCTTCCAGCATTTGGATAAGAGACCGGAAATTGAAAACACCCTCTTCGGGCTCCCAGGTGGACCATGTGGATTCAGCGATGCGTATGACGTTCATATTAGCATCTTTCATCATCTTGAAGTCCGTGTCTATCCGGGATACCGGCATATATTCATCATAATAGGCGCAGCCAAATAAGCATTGTTCAGGTTTCATAAACATATACCTCGAAAATAGTGTTGATTTACGGCGGTCAATTGATAGAATGAATATAGCACAACCGGTTGCGTGGATTCTAACCGATTATGCGCAATTCATCAAGAGGATATTGTTATGACTGACAACAGAATAACTATAGACGATATAGCAAGGGAACTTGGCATTTCAAAGACTACAGTCTCGAGGGCAATCTCGGGAAAGGGAAGGATTGGACCCGCGACCAGAGAGAAGGTACTCGCGTATATCAAAGAGCACGATTACCGTCCTAACCCGCTGGCAAAAGGACTCGCTCAGTCCAAGACTTATAATATCGCCTGGGTGTTCCCTGGTGATTCACAGGTAACTGAACTGCCGTTCTTCCAGAAGTGTATGCTCGGTGTATCTGATGTGGCGGCGTCACAGGACAATGACATTCTTTTGTGTATGGTCTACGAAGATGACCGTTCAAATCTTGAGAGGATCGTCAAGAACCGTAAGGTGGACGGCGTTATACTGGCGAGAACTTTATTCAAGGACCCTTGTGTGGAGTTCCTTCTCCAGTCAAGGATTCCGTTTGTTACTATCGGAAGTACACCCTATAAGAATGTCTTTCAGATAGATAATGATCATATCGGGGCTTGTAAGGAGCTTACGGAAGTGCTGCTTCTTAAAGGTATGAAGAACATCGCTTTGATAGGCGGCAACGAGAACCATGTGGTTAACAGATCCAGAAGAGACGGTTATCTTAAGGCGTTCAGCGAATTAAATATACCGGTTAATAATGATATCATTTACATGAATTCGGATTCCAAACCGATGGTGGTAAGGGCTGTAACTGATGCTTTGGACAAGGAAGTTGACTGTATTCTTTGTACAGACGATATGATAACCGAGTTTGCACTTGATGAGATAAGAAAGCAGGGGTTATCGATACCGGACGATATAAGGATAGCATCGTTCTATAACAGCCCGGTCCTGGAGAACCACAGGCCTGCGATTACATCGCTCGACTATGATCCGAAGCAGATTGGAGCAGAGGCTTGTAACACGCTCTTTGCTTTGATGAACGGTGAGGATATTCCTAAGAAGCGACTCCTTCAATACGATGTAACACTTAAAAGATCCACTCAGTAAGGCTGCCAAATGGTGGCCTTTTTAAGTGGTATGCGCGCAATGACAGATGATTTAAATGTGCTTGTTGCGCAGGCCGGATTAGCAGGGTGAATTGTGCGAATTGTCAACAAAATAATTCGATGACTGTGCGGATAGAACAAAAAAGTGCTAAATATCAAATTGTGGTTTGACGATTTTAAACAAATGATTTATTATTGGAGTAGGACAACCGGTTGCACATGTTAATCGGGGATGATCTCAAGTTATTAGGAGGAGATTTAGTATGAAAATGAGAAAGATTGTTGCACTCGCTGCAGTTGCATCAATGCTCGTCGGATCGCTTGCAGGCTGCACAGGCGCAGCTGAGGAGACAGGCAACGGCGGCGCAGCTGTTGGCGATGACGCTATCGCGAACCTTATCGCAGCAACTGAGGGAACAGTATCACTCACAGTATGGGCATCTGAAGAAGACCAGGCTTATACTCAGACATTGATCGATGAGTTTATCGCTGCTTATCCTGATGTTACTTTTGATATTCAGCTCGGTTCAGAGTCTGAGTCAACATGTAAGGATACAGTGCTTACTGATATCGAAGCTGCAGCTGACGTTTTCGTTTTTGCAGATGATCAGATCCAGGCTCTTGTTGATGCAGGTGCGCTGCAGCCCATCAATGCTTACTATACATACGATGTAGCAAATGAGAACGTAGCAGGTGCTGTTGATGCAGCTACAGTTGACGGACAGCTCTACGCTTATCCTATGACAGCAGACAATGGTTACTTCATGTTCTACGATTCTTCTATATACACAGAGGAAGACGTTCAGTCCCTTGATGCTATGATCGCGGCAGCTGAGGCTTCCGGCACAAAGATCGGTATGGATCTTTCAAGCGGCTGGTATCTGTACTCCTTCTTCGCAGGTGCAGGTCTTGAGACAGGTCTTAACGAAGATGGTGTAACAAACTTCTGTGAGTGGAACGCAGATGGCGGTGCAGATGTTGCTCAGGCTATCATCGACTACTTCGGCACAGGCGTTCTTGTTAACATGACAGAAGACGAGCAGGCTACAGCAATCGCTAACGGCGAGATCTCCGCATGTGTTAACGGCACATGGAGAGCCGAGACAGCAGCTGAGGCTTGGGGCGACAACTATGCAGCATGTAAGCTTCCCACATACACACTTAACGGCAATCAGACACAGATGTCTTCCTTCTCCGGATGCAAGCTCATCGGTGTAAATGCTTATTCAGATCAGATTGGCTGGTCAATGCTTCTTGCAGAGTTCCTCACAAACGAGGATGCTCAGATTGGAAGATTTAACGATAGAGGTCTTGGCCCTTCCAATATCGCAGCAGCAAGTTCTCCTGAAGTACAGGCTAATCCCGCTATTGCAGCTCTCGCAGCTCAGGCAGATTACGCTACACCTCAGCGCATTGGCGGCAACTACTGGGCTCCTTCCCAGACACTTGGCGAGATCCTCGCTTCAGGTAATCCTGACGGTACGGATATTCAGGCACTGCTTGACACAGCTGTCGAGGGTATCGAGGCACCCGTAGCATAAAAATATAAGGTTTTCCGGGAACGCCTCATATGCTTCCTTATCGACATATGAGGCGTTTTCTATGGAATAATTTGAGTAAAGAGGTTTGATTATGGCAAGTAAAAAAGAAGTACATGCCTCTTCCGCAGGTGAAGCAATAGTGAATTTCTTTAAGGATTTCAAGAATTACTTCACAGATTTTGGCAAGGCTATCTCCAATGGTGATGCGGCTGTAAAACTATCGACTGTACTGATGGGAGCCGGATACTTTGCAAGGAAGAGAATAGTAGTCGGAATACTAACAACCATCTATGAGGCACTCTTCGTACTGATGTGCATATTCTATGCAACTCCCAATCTTGCCAAGTTTGGTACGCTCGGTACGACAGTCCGTTCCACATCTTTTGATCCTGTAACTATGCAGAATACGGTAATACCGGGCGATAACTCTTTTCTTATCCTTCTTAACTCCGTTATCGCATTGTTCATGATTCTGGTATTCATACTCACGTGGATCCACAACATTAAGCGCCAGTATGAGCTTCAGCTCATGTCAGAAAATGGGGAGCATATTAACTCCTTCGCTGAGGATGTAAAATCTCTTGTTAATGGAAGATTCAACATCACTCTCATGGCGCTGCCTACAATCGGCGTCATTCTGATGAATGTAATACCGATCCTCATCCTTATCGCGATCGCATTTACTAATTACGATCAGCAGCACATGCCGCCCTCATCACTTTTCACCTGGGTAGGCCTTACTAATTTTAAGAGTATCATCAACTTTTCAAGTACAAATTCAGCCTTCGGATATGCTTTCTTTAAGGTTCTTGGCTGGACGCTCGTATGGGCATTCTTCTCCACCTTCACATGCTTCCTTGGTGGTATCGTTATGGCTAAGCTCATCTCATACCGTAGGGTCAAGTTTCCAAAGTTCTGGAGAACATTATTTGTAATCACTATCGCAGTTCCGCAGTTCGTTACGCTGCTCCTTGTCAGGTATTTCTTCGGTGACTCGGGTATCGTAAACAGTTTCTGCTCAAGTATAGGAATCACATCAGCGCTTAAAGCGATTGGGCTGGTATCAGCGCATCTGAACTATATCCCGTTCCTTACTAATCCTTCCTGGGCTAAGTTCATGATCATTATGATCAATATCTGGGTAGGTGTTCCGTATCAGATGCTCATCGCGACAGGTGTGCTCCTCAATATTCCTGAATCCCAGATCGAATCCGCTAAGCTCGATGGAGCCAACGCATGGCAGATCTTCTGGCACATCACGATGCCTTACGTACTGTTTGTTGAAGGCCCGACGCTTATCACAGACTTCGTAAGAAACATCAACAACTTTAATGTTATCTATCTGCTTACTCAGGATACGTTCGTTACGACAAATCAGACTTTGGCAAATGCAAATGCAAAGGAAGTTGATCTCCTCGTAACCTGGTTGTTCAGACTGACCAATGACTACTACAACTACAAAATGGCATCCGTAATCGGAATCATCGTATTCGTTATCTGTGCGGTATTCTCACTCATAGCGTTCTCGAAGTTCCTGTCAGGCGGAAGAGAGGAGAGTTATCAGTAATGGAAAACGCAATTAGTAAACATGACAATTATGCACAGAAAGAACTGAAACTCCGTTCCAAGAAGAAGTCTGAGACAGCAGCGACGATCATAATAAATGCGCTTATCGCGATCTTCGCTTTGATCTGGATCATCCCAATCGTCTGGCTCCTCGTTACTGCATTCTCCAAGTACAGGGGAATCGACACGGCGCATTTCTTCCCAGCTCAGGGCTGGACACTTGATAATTTTAAGATCGTTCTGTTTGAACCTGACTCAGTAGTTCAGTACATAGCATGGTTTAAGAATACATTTATCATCGCACTGTTCTCATGCATCATATCGACGGCCTTTGTCCTCATGGTATCGTACACATTCTCGTGTATGAGATTTAAGGGAAGACACGCTATGATGAAGTTCTCGATCATCCTGAACATGTTCCCGGGCGTTCTGTCCATGATCGCAGTTTACTTCGTAATGAAGCAGTTAGGTCTTACAAACAGTCATGTAGGAATGGTAATCGTATACTCGGCAGGTTCCGGTCTTGGATATCTGATCTGCAAGGGCTTCATGGATACGATCCCGACTTCGATAAGAGAAGCAGCAAGACTTGATGGTGCATCCGAGGTGGAGATCTTCTTCAAGATAATCCTTCCTTTGTCAAAGCCTATCATCGTCTACACAGTAATCAGTTCATTCCTCGCACCATGGGCAGACTTCGTCTTCGCTAAGCTCATGTTAAACTCCGGTATCTCGACAGACTGGACGGTAGCAATAGGACTTTACAACATGCTCGGCAAGGATCTGAAGTCTCACTACTTCTCTATCTTCTGCGCCGGCGGACTTCTGATCTCGATCCCGATCTCAGTTCTGTTCATTCTTATGCAGAAGTACTACGTAGAGGGCGTCACCGGCGGTGCTTCCAAGGGCTGATAACACTCAAACTTAGAGGTATAGATTAAAATGCAAAACGACTTTATAGTTAACATAATCCATCGTCCCGAGATGGTACCTGAATATTCTGAGAAGGTTACGGGACAGGGTAAGAAGGAGGATATCGGAAGGAAAGCGCTCCTTACAGAGTCACTCGATATCTTCAAGTTTCAGCAGGAGACTGCACACAAGAACGGACTCAAGACTACGATACACATGACATATGCGAGCCTCTTCAACGAGGAGGCCGTAAGCATCGCGAAGCACGACCACGACGAATACGGCGATGAGATCGCACTCTCTCTTCTGGGCCTTCCCTGCGAGGAGTTCAGAAAGAAGTACAACACCAAGGACTTCTGCATCTGGATGTTCTCTATGGAGGATAAGATGCGCATCGTAGATGATGTCTTCGAGAAGTTTCATGACATCTTCGGTTTCTATCCCGAGTCCACAGGTTCCTACTACATGGACGCTGATCTTACTAACTACATCAAGAGCAAGTATCCTTCGGTCAAGTGTGCCGTAGCAACCTGCTGGGAAGAAGGTCCCAAGGCATACCACACATGCAATAATTCGTGGTATACGCTTTTCGACGGGGGTCCGTGGAATCCATGGATACCTTCAAAGCAGAACACGCATGCCCCTGCTGCAAACGAGGATGAGGACTCCGGAATAGTTGCCATCCCGCACCTGTCGAGGGATCTCATCGCGTGCTATGACGGCAACGGCTCTAACTTCGGAACGCATCCTCAGAATGTATTAAGAGGCATGATCTACGACACGAAGACATGGGAGTACCCGTATCTTTATAACATCATCGACCAGTACAGAGACCTTGGAAAATACAACGACGGCTACTCTTACAACATGATGTTCGTAGGCCCGGGCTGGCTTAACAAGATGGGCAGGTGGGAGGCTCCTTACGAGCTTCTCAAGAAGTCCTATGAGGACGGCATGGCATACTACGGCAAGCTTAAGAAAGAGGGCAAGCTCAAGGACATGACAATGTCCGAGTTCGCGGATTACTACCGTGCGAAGAAGACTTACAAAGAGCCTGAGTGCGCACTGTGGCGTGACATTCTCTACGGCTCTGACAAGCAGGTGTTCTGGTATGCGGATCCTTACATGAGAGCCTGCATCAACATGGATCAGGGCGGCGCTCTTGTCGACTTAAGGCCTTATGTATCGAAGCTTGAATGGAAGGTCGGAATCGGCACTCCTCATGTGCAGGACGCATCGTATCCGTTCCTGATCCAGGAGAAGTACCGTGCAGGTTATTTCACACACTACGCAGGTGAGGGCACGATCAGATCCGCGAAGATATCTCACGGCGGTGAGGAGGTAGACCTTTGCCTTTGCAGGACGAAGGCGCATTTCTCCGAGACTGAGGATGCAAAGATACTTACACTCGATCCTGTCGACATCGAGTTCTACGATCTTACCGTAACCCTGCAGACTGTAATTACGTTCGAGAAGGGTTCATCTGCGGTTAAGTATGAGCGTAAGATCTTAAAGATGAGTGACCCTGGTGCAGAAGTTACGATCAACGAGTACATGGTCGGCTGCTACGGTACGACCGAATATCCCGAGGACATGACCAATATTACTCTGGCTGTCACAGGCGGAGACAATGAAGGCTCCGTTAAGTACGAATACAAGTGCCGCGAGATAGCATCGAAAGGCGCATCTGAAGCAAGTGCGCTCATCCCGGATATCGATACGCTCGTATCGCTTAAGACGGACGCCAAGGACGCTTCTGTCTACATCAGGGAAGGCTACGCTTTCTCCCCGATGTACACACTCGGAATGAACAAGAAGATAACTGAAGGAGAGGTTGTAACAACATGGCTCAATCTGGCAAAGGCAAACTGAATTACAGATGTCCCTCCTGTTTTCTGAGAGACCTCGACATCGATATGTTTTATGATAAGGAGAAGGATGAGTTCTACTGCCTGAGGTGCCAGTTTACCGGCAAGGAGAGCGATGTCCTTAACATGAACGAGATGGTCAGAACCCGCTATAAGGCGATGATGCAAAGATTTGAGAAGTTCGATTTTGACTGATGATCAATATTGACGGTTACATTAAAGGTGCTGATATATCTACTTTGATCGAGGAGGAAGAGAATGGCGCGGTCTATTATGATCACGGTGTTCGTAAGGACCTGCTTGCGATCTTGAAGTCCTACGGTTTTAACTGGGTCCGCATCAGGCTTTGGAATGATCCGTATTCTGAATCAGGAGAGCCATACGGTGCCGGTACTAATGATCTTCAAAAACTTATCAGGATAAGCAGACGCGCGAAGGACATTGGACTTAAGGTTCTTCTGTGCCTTCACTATTCTGATTTCTGGGCGGATCCCGGCAAGCAGACTATGCCTAAGGCTTGGGTGGGGAAGAGTGCCAGGGAGCTCGTGCACGCAGTTTATGAGTATACATTGAGCGTGCTGAACGCGCTTCGCAGCGAGGGAGTTCCTCCCGATATGATCGCGGTCGGAAACGAGCTTACCAACGGCCTTTTGTGGCCTTTGGGAAAGAAGCCTGACTTTGATAATATTGCTGCTTTTGTAAGCTCCGGAATAAGCGCCTGCCGTGAATTTGATAAGAACATTCCGGTCATGATCCACCTCGATAACGGCGGCAACAATCCGATGTATGTCGAGTGGTTCGATAACTATATAAAGCGCGGTGAAGACTTTGATGTAATCGGGCTGTCGTACTATCCTTTTTGGCACGGTACCATGCGTTCTCTTGAGAGGAACATGCGCGACATCGAGAGGCGTTACGGGAAGCAGACCGTTGTCGCTGAGGTGTCCACGGGATTTACTATGGAAGACTATGCTTCCTATGAGAAGCTTTCCCCCTTAGAGCGAAAAGGTTATGCCACAAGCCCGGAGCTTGTATCGAAGGTCGAATACCCTCTTACAAAAGAAGGTCAGTGTGAGTTCATGAAAGAGTTCATGAAGATAAGTTCCGGAAGTAAGCTTAACAGAGGCTTCTTCTATTGGGAGCCCGGATGGATCCCTGTGCCGAATGTGGGCTGGGCTAATGATGCTGCTCTGGCCTATACGGGTGAGAAGGGTCCTGGCGGAAATGAATGGGCCAATCAGGCGCTGTTCGATTACGACGGAAATGCACTGCCTGCCCTGGAGATCATCAGGGATTTTAACAAGCCTGAAATGTAGTGTTTACAGGCCTTGCGCAACTTTTTGTCGCAAATTTACCTTTTCAACAAAAAACATTTTTCTGAATTGGCAGAATGCTAATTGCTGGCCATTTTTTAATCTGTTACTCTAATTGTGAACAAGCGGTTGCGCAACAATGAATTGCGCAGTTTAAGACAACATGAGGTGTTCCATGAAACTATTAAAAACAGTCAGAAGGTTGATCGCAGGTCTGGTGTCAGCTTCGATGCTGCTTACTCCGATCGCAGGAGCCCGGACGGTATTGGCTGAAGACGATGTCTATACGATATCGATCGATGTCCCCGATACTATTACCGCAGGTGTTCCGGCATCGTTTTCTGCGACGATCACAAAGAACGGTGAAGCGTACGACTTTGAAACCAATGAAGACGGACTTCACGTCTATTGGTGGTGTAATTCTATCTCGTCCAACGGTGGCGGAGATGACTCATTGACGAGTGAATTTACTTTCGATGAGGCGGGAGAATATACAGACTTCCAAGTCGAATTGAAAGACGGTGATTATGCCTGGATCACAGGAGACTACATTACTGTTACTGTATCTGAAGCTCAATCAGGCTCAGATCCTTCGGCAACACCCGATGAGACGGGATATTCAGTACTGGTTACCCCGACCACGGTAACGGCGGGTGAGCAGACCACATTTACGGCTGCTTTCTATAACGATGGAGTGGAATTCGATCCGTCAGATGAAGGTCTTGTTATCTCGTGGTGGAGCGAGTCACTTAACTCTTCCGGATCTAATTCTTCCGGTCTTACCAATACGTTTACTTATCCTGACGCAGGCGTTTATGATTACGACCTTAAGGTCGAACTGTGGGATCCTTCTGACTGGTCCACAGCTCTGGCGGGAGCTTATGTAACAGTAACTGTTACTGAAGGAACAGATGCGCCTGTTGATACAGACGAGCCGTATTATGAAGCTGTTATAGAAGTTTCTCCTTCTGCCCCCAAAGCAGGTCAGGAAGTTACTTTCGAGGTTACGCTTAACTATGTAGATGGTGAGGATGTAACCGAGATCACCGATCTTACAGATACAGGCATTACGGTCTGGTTCTGGAACAACACTTCCGGAAGTGCACTTGATGACAGCACGGGGAACACACTTACGAACACATTTACATTTACCGCAGCTGGTGATTATCAGATTCAGGCGAGAGTTCAAGATTCATCCTGGAGTGACCTGATCACACCTTACCCGGTTACAACAGTAACAGTGCTGCCGGGTGACGTAACACCTGTAGAGGGTGATGTTAATTTCGATGGGGTGCCTACTCTTCCCGATGATTTCTATCTCGGCGTTGATGTTTCTTCTGTTGTTTCCGAGCTTAACGCAGGAGTCGTCTACTACGACTATAACGGGAACGCACTTACTAACGTTAATTCTTTTATAGGTTTCATCGCAGACCAGGGTGTCAATTGTGTCCGCGTCCGCGTGTGGAATAATCCATATGATTTACAGGGCAACGGATTTGGCGGAGGCAACAACGATGTTGCAACAGCAGCTGCCATTGCAGATGCGTGTGAAGCGGCAGGCATCACGATGCTTGTAGACTTCCATCTGTCCGATTTCTGGTGTGATCCCGGTAAGCAGAAGGTGCCAGTTGCGTGGAGCTCGATGTCCGCTGCGGAAAGAGCATCTGCGGTCGCATCGTTCATAACCGACTCGCTTAATACCATCGATCCTAACCACAATACTGTCGCAATGGTACAGGTAGGAAACGAGACAAACGGTGCAGTCTGCGGCGTGTCTAACAGCTCTGATATGTGCAGGATCTTCGATGCCGGCTGTGATGCAGTTCATGACTGGGACAGCAACGTCCGTGCAGTAATCCATTTTACTAACCCTGAGAACGGTACGATCGCATCATGGGCTGCGACATTAAGCTCTGAAGGTGTCTCCGCTGATATTCTCGCGACATCGTACTATCCGTACTGGCATGGTTCCCTTTCTAACTTAACAAACCAGCTTTCTTCAGCGAGATCCTATGGCTATGATGTCATGGTCGCAGAGACATCCTACGCATATACTCTTGCTGATTCAGACGGCCACTCTAACACAGTAAGGCCCGGCAACAACGACATAGGCGATAACCTCCTTCAGCCTTTCTCTGTTCAGGGTCAGGCGAGAGCAGTCCGCGATGTGATCAATGCAGTTAATCGTGCCGGTGGTATCGGTACATTCTATTGGGAACCTGCATGGATAACAGTTGGAAATACTTTCGGTTTGTCAGGTGATGCATACGATGCGCAGGTATCTGCTAACAGACTTGCATGGGAGACTTACGGCTGTGGCTGGGCATCCTCATATGCGTCTGTCTACGATCCCGATGATGCTGGACGCTGGTATGGCGGAACCGCGGTTGATAACGAGGCTCTGTTCTATCCTGACGGACGTCCTACAGACGCATGGGGAGTATTCGAGAACATAAGAACAGGTGAGACATCTTCATCTTCAGCTGCAGACAGCGTAGAGACATTTGATGTAACGATCAATGCCGGCAGCAGCTATACATTCCCTGCTCAGGCAACTGTAACGGGAAGAGACGGCTCCACATACTCCGCTCCTGTCACATGGCTTGCGGCAGAGCTTGAAGCAGTCGATATAACGCGGGCGGGAACTTATGTAGTTTCCGGAATGTGTGAAGGACTTCTTACTTCGATAACACTGACTGTCCGTCCTTCTACTCTTATAAGTGATGACGTTGCAGGATTTGAGACATCTGATTATGAAGTGGAATACGACGTGACAGGCGAAGGCATCACGGTCCACGATACACACGATGCAAGATCCGGAAGCTATTCAGCACACTGGTGGTCCGCTGAAGGCTCTGAAGGGTCTGTAACTCTGACTGCTCCTTACGAGCTTACTGAGGCGGGAACATACGTCTTTACAGGCTACGTGCAGGGTGACGGCGATAAGGGTTCCTACGTGACATTTAAGATAGTTGATGCAGCTACAGGAGATGTACTGGCAGCGAGTGATCAAGTTCAGACTACAGGCTGGAATACCTGGCTGATGCCTGAGGCGACACTGACTGTTACGGAGCCTGTTACTGTAAATCTCGTGATTGATATTAACTACGCCCCTGACGGCTGGGGAAGTGTTGATGATCTGCTTTTCTACATGGCTGAGTCCGGGGAAGCTGCGATCGATACTGATACAGATACTGATGCTGATACTGAACAAGCCCCCGTAACAGAAGCACCGGTATCTGCCGCTGTTCCTTCTTCGGGATCTTCATCCGGACAACCGTCTTCTAACGTCAATGCTCACGACCTGTCTTCGTTTATCGATATGCTGTATAGAAGACTTCTCGGCCGTGAGCCCGACGAGTCCGGAAAGCAGTATTGGCTGTCATCGGTAAGATCAGGTGATATGACTGTCGGGGAACTGATCGAAGGATTCATAGGAAGTGAAGAGTATCAGGCTCTTAATAAGACAAATGAGGAGTACATTGAAGATCTGTACTTCGTATGCTTAGGAAGAGGTTCGGATGAAGCCGGATTTGCCAACTGGCTGGGTATTCTTGCGACTGCAGACGACCGCACGGCCATCATTTCCGGATTCATTAACTCTGAGGAATACAGAAAGCTTTCTCAGGATTGAGTCTGACATTAAGACTATATGTAATCATTAAAGCCACTGAAGCTCAAACTTCAGTGGTTTTTTGGTCAGTAACGAAATACAATTAGTATTATAAGTTGAATTGGTGATATAGAAGATAGATCAGGGGGTCGTATGTTTGTCGTTCTTTTAAACGTTGTAGTCATTAGTATCATTATCGGGATTGCCATAATCCTGACCCTTATTGCCATAGGATTGATAATCGGCTCTCTTGTCAGATCCGCTTTAGCGAAAAAGAAGAATAAGAAGACGAAGAAGATAGGTTTATGGATAGGCATCACAATGATCGTTATCCCGTGGATCCTGATCGCGGTGCTTGTAATCTCCGTTAATGTCGCTGATGTCGAGAATAACAGATGGCTGCCCGGCAGGGAGGACCTTGCGGGTGTTATTACTGACCGTGATGCGGATGAGCTGCACGACATGATGGCAGACTATGTTGTAGATGAGAACGATATCAGTGTTGATGATGTGGAAGCTTTCTTGGATTCCTGTAATATCGAGAATGTGAGCAGCAGTGATCTCGAGAGGTACACGGGTTTTTCTTCCCGCGACAACCATTACAGAAACTATACCAGTGAAGAGAACGGAAGGCGCCAGACCTGCTTCCAGTATCACATGTATAACGTTAACGACGAAGGCGGAGCCATCTATATCACGGGAGTAGACGGTGACGCTGAAGGCGAAGAGTATGTAGGCATCTATTATGTCGCTTACACACTGGACGACGAGACTATATCCATAGGCCAGATGCCGCCGTCAGAGCATTAAGAACCTTAATTATCCCGCCGATCCATGTTGTTAGAAACAGACAAACTGATAATTACTGAACTTACCGTGGACATGGCAATGGATGTCCATAAGAACTCCTTGGATGAAGATACGAGGCGTTATGTTCCCGATGAAGTCTTCGAGACCTTGGAAGATGCCCGGGATACGATCGGTTTTCTGATCTCTCAGTACGGTTCGACTGAAGGACCTCTCGTCTATGCGCTGATCACCAAAGAAGACAACAAGAACATCGGCTATGTTCAGTTGGTCCCGATCGAAGACGGAAAGTGGGAAATCGGTTATCATGTTGCTAAGGCTTATACAGGAAAGGGCTATGCAACTGAAGCCGTTACAGCTTTTCTTCCTGTTATGGCAGAAAGAGTCGGTGCCTCGGAAGTATACGGCATCCGGCTTCAGGAGAATGCCGCCTCGGGACGGGTGCTCGAAAAGTGTGGGTTTACGGTGCTTTTCGAGGGGGAAGGTCCTTATCACGGCGGTACGTATAAGATAAGCAAGAGTGTATGGCGTAATGAAGATAAGGTCTTTTATGAAGAAATGGTATGACGAAGAGGGATACGGTATCTGTTCGAAGACAATGATGATGCTTTATCCTCTGATGGAAGCTGTACGAAGCGGAGGAGATCTGATGAATCTCGGAGGCGACGGGAAGTATACCAAGACCGTCGTCTGTCCTGACGGATGCGTTATATTTAAACTGACCGCCAAGCCTCTCGGCAATGAGAATTTCCATAAGGGCGGTTTCTGGGATTACCCGGACGAGACATAGGCGAGAATATATGGAAAACAACACCAAGCCTAAAAGAAAGTCACCATTCAGCAGGTTTCAGACGGACCGCTATACTTGGCATGACAACATAATCATAATAGTGCTGCTGTTCCTGGGTCTTACGATTCTCGCGATAATAGCAGAGATCATCATGGATATCATTGTTGCGCTGATCTTCGGAGGGGCTGACAACGGTGCTTTAAATATGTTCGTCATGTACATCGTGACTGCAGGTCAGTGGATCGTTTTCCTCGGCTACGAACTTATTACGAAACGTAACCGCCCCATGGCAAAAGCACTCACACCCAAGGCAAAGGGCAACACGCTGAAAATGTTCCTGCTGGGCATGCTCATCGGAGGCGGAGAGAATGCGCTTTGTATCCTCATCGCGATCATTCACGGCGACATTTATCTCGTCTTTGACTGCTTCAAACCGTTGCCGCTGCTTGCGATACTTTTCGCAGTGTTGGTGCAGTCTTCTTCGGAGGAGCTCATGTGCAGAAACTTCCTGTACCAGAGGCTTGCAAGGGGACATAAGAGTCCGCTCGTGCCTATATTAGGCAGCTCGCTTATATTCATGTCACTGCATCTTCTGAACGACGGTATCTCGCTGGTGCCGATCCTGCATCTTGTAGCCATCGCGGTATTCTACAGCTTGATCGTGTATTACTTCGACAGCATTTGGTTCGCCTTCGGTGCGCACACGGCGTGGAACTACACACAGAACATCATATTCGGTCTGCCTAACAGCGGCATTGTTACCGAGTTCTCGATCCTGAAGCTTGATGCGTCCATCGCATCGTCTAACTTCATATATGATCCTGCCTTCGGAGTAGAGGGAGCGCCGCTCGCGCTGTGTTTCACCATCGCTTCCATTATTCTGACGATAATAATAGGTCGCAAACACAGACAGAAGAACCCGCTTCAGGTCTGGGAATGATAATAAGCGACAGACTGAGCTGAGTGATAATAGATCTATATAACATACAGAAAACCCCGGAATCGAATCCGGGGTTTTGTTATCTGTCACTCTGTCAGGTTCTTAACGTTAAAGCTTCTGTTCTTGACGTTGGTGGTCGCGATGGCCTGGATACGTGCCCATTCTTCTTCGGTGCGTTCCAAGTGGAGAAGATCATCGTTATAGATCTGTCTTAAGGAAACGTCATCGATTACTTCGGACCAGTCCCATGTGGTAATAAGCATTCTTCTGTCGTTACGGACATAATAGAGATTCTCTTTAACAGAGCCTGAGCTGCCTGCATTCTTGAAGGCGCTCTTCTTTAAGGATGTGCGGAGCATCTTCAGAGTGCCTTCCTCAGAGAAGATAACAACATCACATTCGGTTACCGAACGGCGCATGAGCTTGCGGTTCAAGTCTGCGTCGAGCTCCTTGAAAAGGATGTCACGAACCTCGTTATTGACATCTTCTACTGTCTTATAAGAATGCACCACGGATTCTTTATTATTTTTCTTGGTATATACGGCATAGTACATCGTATCGTGGAACTTGAGGTTGAGCTCACGGATACGGGCTTCTTCTCTTTCCTTTTTCCTCTCTTCGATAGAAGCGATATATGCATCGAGTACATCAGACATATAGAGTGATGCAGTCGTATAGTTGCCGTCTGCGTTCTTGATCTTGAAGGTACGGCTTACGTCTTCTGGAAATTCGAGTTTACACTGCGTATCGTTGAAAGTTAATCGTTCGCTTTCGCATACAAATGTTGCAAAACCGTCTGTTGACAGGCTGCGGCATACACAGATCGACACAGCGTACAGCTCCTCATTGCCGTGTGTATCCAGCCTTCTTACCTGACTGTCTTTGATGTTGTCTATGACTATGCTCATTTTCTTGTCAGTCCTTACTTACTTAATTTAAAGTACTCAGGGACTCACCCCCAAGATTATATTTTATCATTTTTACGCCGGACTTTCAGTTCATCGGGCAGGAATGTCCCCGATTCAGCTTGTCTTCGCCTTCGCCCGATACGAAATGCGCGCGGTATTCCATATTGATGTCCTTTATCTCGCGCTTACCGTCAATGTAGTCCTGATACATATCGGCAAGTCCCGCCATGCATCCGTCGCACATCCCGTCGATGTTTCCAATCGACTCGGCGACTATCCGCTCGCGCTCTTCGCGGGTCGTATCCTTAATTAATATGCTCATTATTTCCTCCAACTTTAATTCTATCACGTTGGTATTGACAATGAATAGGTAATATATTACATTATCCACATAAGTAACATGTTACCTATCTCGGGTAAGGAGGATGATCATGAACTACGATGAACAGATGAACATGAATAATGTCGAATTCGGCAATATGCCGCCGCAGGCGTTTCTGTTAGGCCTTCTGAGCGCGTTCGATAACCGCTATCAGGCTGCGGCGGATGCTTTCTTCAAGGAGATCACATGGAAACAGTTTTTCGCAGTGATATGCATCAACCTTTGCAAGGAGCCGCCCACGTTAAACGAGCTGTCGGATGTCATGGGAAGTTCGCACCAGAATGTGAAGCAGATCCTGCTCAAGCTCGAGAAGAAGGGCTTCGTGGAGTTCGTGCCGGATGAGAAGGACAGAAGAAAGCAGCGCATACATATCACACAAGCGTGCCGCGACTTTCTTGACGAAAACGACAACAACGGGCAGCAGAGTCAGTACATCATCGGGCGGATTTTCGACGGTGTGGATGAAGCAAGCCTTACTGCCACCATACAGACCATAATGAGAATGGAAAGGAATCTGAGCGAATTATGAAGACGTTGATCATATATACATCACAGACGGGATTTACAAAGAAATATGCAGATTGGCTCGCACAGAAGACGGGCGGAGACCTGTTGGATCTGAAGGACGCACAGAAAAAGAACGATGCATTCTTTGAAGACTATGAAGCCATCGTTTACGGAGGCTGGGTCATGGCGGCAAGCGTCGTTAAGGTAAAGTGGTTCCTTAATAGAGCTGCATCATGGAAGGGTAAGAAGCTTGCCATATACTGCGTAGGCGGAAGCCCGAACGATAATCCTGACGTAGAGGTAATGCTTAAGAACTTGCTTACCGATGAGCAGAGGGAGTACATCAGGGCTTTCTACTGCCAGGGAGGATTTAACTACGAGAGGATGAATGCTCCGTCGAGGCTTGCCATGAAGATGTTTGTATCGGCTCTGAAGAAAAAGAAGGATCCGACCGAGGAAGAGAAGATCATGACAGAGATGGTAGCGAAGTCTTACGACATCTCTGATGAGAAATATCTTGAGCCGGTTATCGAATATCTGACGTGAGACAAGAAGCAGATAATCTGTACGGCGTTTAAGCTGTCTGATAAGATAGGAACTATGAGTCAGAATGACGTTAAGCAAAAGAAAGGCTTCAAGCCTGTCGCCTTCCTGAAGAAGGTGATCTATAAGACCTGCGGTAAAGCAAGGTGGCTGGCGCTCCTGTATGTATTTCTGCTCGTTCTGTCGAATCTTCTTACGAGCAACGTTTATACAGAACGCTACTGTAACCCGTATATGACCGATGATTGGATTACGCCCGACATTGTCCCTCTCGAGAGGGTTGTTGAGTTTGGTATCAACAATGAGGGCAATGCAATCTTTTTCCTGGATAACGGAGTCGGAGAGAATAAGCTGTGCGCAGTTCTTAATATAGACAGCGGGGTTCAAAGCTATGCTAACGCTTCCAATTATCTGACAGACGCCGATGGGGAAGAAATACGTGTACATAATTTTGCCGTTACTGATGACGATGTCATCTATGCAGTCACGTATGATACTACTGACAGTACATTTATAACGGAAGAACGAATTATCAGGATCTCCGCGGATTACAGATACTTAGGAGACGTTTGTAAGATCGAATACCCTGTAAGTTCGAGCGGGTCAAGATTAAGCAGACTTCATTACTATGACGGCAAGATCACTTTTGCTGTTATCGAGTCAGACGGAGTAACTCTTTATGCCATCGATACGAACACATCCGGAATAACCATAAGTGATAAGTATCTGAACGATTCGAACGGTACATATACTTCATCGGTCATTCCGATCGACAGCGGATTCCTGTTCTTAAGAAGCGACGGAAGTGTATACAGAACAGCCTTTGGTGAACCGCTGGAAGATGTCATTTATACGTTCGATATCAGTCCGGAAGGACAGACGGAGAATCCGTATTTCACGCAGGCAGTTATTCTTAACGGAACACCTTATGTTGTTAATCAGAATGAACCGACCAAGGTATTCGCTCTTGAAGACGGACAGATGAGAGAAGCCTTCGAAGTTAACAGTGGATCTGTTATCAAATATCTTGATACATATGTCGATGAGACAGGAGAAGAAGTACTGGTCGTCTGCTGTGACAATTCGCTTCAGGTTTACAAAGACGCAATGCTTACTGATAAGAATATAATCATCAAGCCCGAAAGATATTTTATAAAGTACGTCGTCATAGACTTTTTCTCGTATGTGCGTCATGTGCTGATCTTCGGACTTCTGATCAACCTTATCATCCGAAAAAAGACTTTGTTGTTCAAGCAGATCGCTTTTACCATTCCGGCTCTTGTAGCCATGATATTCGGTATAGCATTCAATCTGTACAGTTATTTCATCAATCTTAATAACGAGAATATCGAGAAGGAAGTAGCGATCATAGCTGAGCTCGGCTGTGAAGAACTTGACGGGTATGATTTCTCCGGACTTCTCACTGTAGATGAGAATACCGGCGAAGCGTACCATCAGCTCGGTGACAGACTCAGAAGCCTGACTGAAGACCGTCTGTCGATATTAAAGGATGATTTCTATTTCTCCGTTATCTATCAGAAACCTGACGGGCAGGAGGTTGTTCTTGGAAGAAGCGACCGCATAGTTCAGCCCATGTACAGCTTATCTGACTTGAATTACGTTAACGGGGATCAGACCACAGGCGATGCTTATATCGTTAATGACATCAATTCGTTCTGGTTTGATAATGATTCGAGAAACAGCAGCATTAATGCCGTTAAGAGAATTAACGACAAGGAAGGCAGCGGCAACTTTTACTTTGTTGTAACTACCGAGAATAAGGGTTTCTGGAACATAAGAAGAGACTTCGTCTTGAATGAGTTCATATACGGATCCCTCATCTTCGTCATCATGACTATCATCGTTACCATTAGCACCATCGGCATCACGAGGTCCATAAAGAAGGCCAGAAAGACGGTCGAGAAGATCTCTGAGGGAGACCTCACCGCGCGAGTAAAATACAGGTCTAATGATGAGTTGGGTGAGATCTGTACCAAGGTCAACGAGATGGGTCAGAGCCTTGAGACGCTCTTCAACGAGAAGGACAAGGCAGAGAACTTCTACTACAAGTTCGTGCCGCAGAAGTTCAAGGAGTATCTGGGCAAAGAGAATATCTCGGATCTTGCTCTCGGAGACGCGAGCAGCCGCGACCTCACGGTCCTCTTCTGCGATATCCGTTCCTTCTCGATCAACTCGGAGATCATGACCGCGAAGGAGAACTTCGCTTTCGTCAACACCGTATACGGCAAGGCGGGTCCGATCATAAGAGAGAATAACGGTTTTATCGATAAGTATATCGGTGATGCGATAATGGCGCTTTTCGAGAGCGCGGATGACGCTGTAAAGGCGGGAAACGAGTTGTACAAGGCTATCGTGCTTGACCCGAAGACCGCAGAGGAGCTTAATGTCAGCAGCATCAACATCGGTATCGGTCTGCATTCCGGTATGGCGATGGTGGGCATCGTGGGCGAGAGCGAGCGTCTGTCGGGCACCGTCATCTCCGACACGGTTAACTTAAGTTCGCGTCTCGAGTCGCTTACGAAGCAGTTCAAGACGGCGATGCTCATATCGAAGGATACGCTCGACAGGATGGAGGACACCGAAGCCGTTAATCTTCGTTACCTGGGCATGATCCAGGTCGCAGGCGTAAATGAAGTTAAGTCTGTATATGAGGTGCTCGACTGTCTGCCCGAAGAGGAGAGACAGAAGAGAGGCGCCAACGCGGATGACTTCAAGGAAGCGATCAGACTGTTCCATTTGGGCCGCAGATCTGAGGCGTGCGCACAACTTCAGAAAATCGCCGACGATGGCCGGAACGATTACGTGTCGGATATGTACCTGAAATACATCACGGAGATGTCAGACGAAGACAAGGCGAACGTATTTAGGTTTGTACGTAAATAAGAATTACTCTTCTTCCGTGTCAGGCGGGCTCCACGAAGGCTGAAGCTTGTCTATCTGTAAAGCTCCCGATACCTTCACCGCGACCTGATACTGATCCTCGTATACGATCTCTCCGGGAGTGTTCGTAAAGACAAGATAGTAGGGGTGGTTGTATTTATCGAGCAGCCACAGTGCGGGCTTGATCATCTTCAGCATCTCATCAGAATTCTCGGTCTTGAAAAAGCAGACGACTTTCTCCTGACGCTTACACGGTTCGGGGTAGGGGAGGTGCTTGCTGAACCACCCGTCTATCGCCTTAAAGAGGTCGGCATCCTCTTCTTCCATCTTATCGTTCTGGACAAGATGCCAGCACATGCTGAAGATGCCTTTCGCGTACATCGTGTTCTCGGCAAGTTCCAAGCCCTGTATACGCAGATATTTGTAGTCGCTTATATCCATAAAGACCTCCTACTTCACTATCCTGATAATTGACGGTACCTACCCATATGGCAACGATCATCAGAATTAAGACCAATAGTGCCAAAGAAGTAAGCAGCAGATGGTAACGGACCCTGTTGTTGGTTTTCATATTATTAATATACGATGTATTCTGTCTCAATGTGATGACAACTTGTTAATTATAAATTAACTTTCTTTGATATTTATTGTTTCTATGTAAGGCGGAGACTAGAATTATTTCTATCGAATCTATTATCGGGGACGTTTATATAAAAATAAGAAAATTAATGTGTCTATACCTGTCATTCAGGAAGCGCAGGGAAGCGGCAGATCAATAAGGAGGAGATCTTATGGCAGACAGAATGCTCGACATTAATGAGCTTGAGAATGTAACAGGCGGCGCACAGGGGGATAAGCAGACCGGCGGAAGACCGTATCTGACCTGCCCGAGATGCCAGTGTCCGGACTTTACATGGTCCGGTAAGCAGTACACCTGTAAAGAGTGCGGATATCAGGGGTATGCTCAGTAAGACGCTGACAAAACGTATAGCCGCGCTGTTCACGACATTTGCCGTCGTGATGTGCTCAGCGTGCACCGATGCATTTAATGTTGCGTATAATACTTTCAGACAGGTTGCTTCGTTAAGAACGCAGAGTATAAGACTGCAGCTGGACGGGCAGTTAAGTGCTGTTTAAGAGGATCAGGTTCCTGAGTCACGCATTGACGCGTCGTACGTTGATGTCATGGACATGTCCAGGATAGTTTGAAAGGCTGCGCGTTGCACCTTTTCGAGTTTTACGGGAAAACGTAGGCGAAAAGGACGTGTTTTTCTTACCAAAATGATTATTTCCCCAAAAGGTGCAATAGATAAGAGGTTTCGCCTACATAATTTGGAATTTAAGAAAAAAGGTGCAATAAAAAGCACGGATTTGCCTACAAAGACTCGTATTTTCAAATTAGGTGCAACGAGGCGGGTGCCCAATCTGATAACATATTAAGAGTAAGCGGATACGAGGAGATAATTTAGTGGATATCAGGCAGGCAACGGCGAGTGACTTTGAATCAGTAAAGAAGATTACGCAGGAGACGATACATGAGGTGTATCCGAAGTACTATCCTGCGGGCGCGGTCAGGTTTTTCTCGGAGCATCACGCGGATGAGAAGATCATGCGCGATATCGACGCGGGGATTGTATATTTAGTAATTACTGACGACGGCGAACCCGCGGGTACGGTAACGCTCACTGATAATGAGGTGGACCGGCTTTTCGTGCTGCCGGAGTTTCAGGGTAAGGGGTACGGCAGAGCGTTGCTGGACTTTGCCGAGGAGAGGATATCCGAGAAGTATGATGTCATTATCCTGCACGCGTCACTCCCGGCGAAGAATATTTACCTTAAGCGCGGTTTCCGCGAGGTTGATTATCTTAAGATCGACACGGGCTACGGCGATTTCCTGTGCGCAGATGTGATGGAGAAGAAAGCAAAGTGAATATGAACCAAGTGTTTGAATCGGAAAGAATACTTTTCATCGAGCCGACGCTGGATCTGGTGCCGGAGTATCTTGTTATGGTCAACGATATCGAGAATGTGGCGAAGTACATAAGCGACCGCCGCGAGCCGTATACGGAACAGGAAGAGATCGAGTATATGAAGGAGAAGATCGCAGGTCCCGACATAATGTTCTCGATGTTAGAGAAGGCGACGCGTAAGTTTATCGGCAACACGTCGTTCTTCAATATTAACGGCGACGAGGCTGAGTGGGGTATAGTCATGACGGCTTCCATGCAGAATAAAGGCTACGGCACGGAGGCGCTGAAGCGCATGATCGAGTACGGCTTTAACGAGGGCGGATTCAGAAGGATTTACCTTGGCGTATATGTCGATAATCCGCGTGCGATCCATATTTATGAACAGTGCGGTTTCAAAGAGTACGACAGGACTGATGTTGATGTGTTTATGGAGATAATTAAGCCATGATAAGAGAAGCGAACAGGGACGATCTTAATGCACTGCTTGAGCTGTATCTGTACCTTCATGAGGACAGCATACCGGATCAGTCCGAGCACTTGAGCAGGACGTGGGAGCAGATTATAAACGACCCGAACCATCACATCATCGTGAACGAGGTCGACGGTAAGATCGTGTCTTCCTGCGTGTGCGTGATCATACCTAACCTGACGCGTAATGTCCGTCCCTATGCTTTCATTGAGAACGTGGTGACACATAAGGACTACAGGCGCAGGGGACTTGCACAGGAGTGCCTGAACTTCGCGCGTGATATTGCACTTAAAGAAAACTGCTACAAGATGATGCTGCTGACGGGCTCGAAAGATCCGAATACCTTGCGCTTCTACAAGAAGGCGGGGTATAACAGTACGGAGAAGACGGCTTTTTTTCAGAGGTTGTGATTGGAGGTTTCTATGGCGAGTTGTGAGACATGTCAGTATGCGGCGATAGATGAATTTACAGGCGAGGCTTTCTGTGATCTCGACCTCGATGAAGATGAGGTAATTAGACTGTCGAACCGCAGAAGCAAGGAGTGTCCGTTCTATAAAGACGGTGACGAGTATAAGACCGTAAGACATCAGATGTGATCTTATGAATAAAGAATGGTCCGCGCTTAACAAGACGATGCAGCTTGAGCTTAAGAAGAAAGATACCTTTGAGGAAGGTATCGGAACTTTGCTGACGCTTCGCGATGAACTGATGAACGAGGTGCTGTCGTGGCGAGAGAAATATAAGCGCGAAGACTTCGATGCGATGCCGTTTATCAATGCTGACGGGTATCACTGCAAGAATATCGCTTATTCGATTTGGCATGTCTTCAGGATAGAAGATATCGTCGCACATGACCTGATCGCGGGTGATGACGAAGTGCTTTTCGCAGGGGATTATCAGAAGAGGATCAAGTCGCCGATAATCACGACGGGAAATGAACTTCATAAAGAACAGATTGCAGAATTTACGACGCAGTTGGATCTCGATGAGCTCTATGCTTATGCGCAGGAAGTGAAGACGAGTACCGAGAGTATTCTTTCAGAATTACGTTTCGAGATGCTTAAGAACGGTGTGTCTGATGAGCGGCGTGCGAAGCTCGAATCGCTCGGTGTCGTAAGTAAAGACGAAGACGCAGTATGGCTCATCGATTACTGGTGCGGCAAGGATGTCCGCGGACTGATACAGATGCCGTTCTCTCGCCACTGGATCATGCACATCGAGGCGTGTTTGAGGATAATGAAGAAGCTGTGATTATTCTTTAATCAGTGAGTAAGCTACATCCTTATTGACGATTCTCATCTCATCATCATCTTCTTTGATTGTAGATACCAAATTCATGCTGCCATACCAAATGATCTCTTTATCGATAACTGCATATTTGGATGGAATATGTTCCGCATACCGGATTTGCCGGTCTTTTTACTTGGTTTGCCGGAGCGAAGACTGTATACATCCTTTCGTCCTTTGAACATGGAATAGAAGAGCCGCACTTTTTCTTTGGTCAGAGTTTCTTCTTTTATTGCCGGAGTCTTATCATCATTCTCCGTTCGTGCTGAGTGTTTGAAGTCATAAGCAATGCCGGCATTATCAAGCACAGTCCCTTAAGATATTTGTTTTCTTCTTCGAGGGCATGTATATATTCTTCTAATGCTTTTGTCCGATCGTTCTCAACCATATTTATGCTTTTATAAAGAATGTATCTCAGTTTGAAGTTCAGAAAGATATGTCAATATTTCCTCAAATTCCGGAATCTCACCATATATCATGTTTTTCATTGCCTTATAATCTGCCCGCAATGCAGGAATTATGCTGTCGCCGGGAATAAGCATAATATCAGTAAGCGTAGCTGTCTCGTAATGGGCTCCTTTTGAGTAATAAAACTTTTGTTTAAACATAATGTCTTTTTCGAGGAGCTCTTTTCTCGAAAATGCACTTTCTTTGATGTCAGAATGGCCCATGCAAAATACATCATAATAATGTCGTGCGTATCTTAATGGTAAAACCTTTCCTTCGGGGAAGTTTGCAATCTTATGAAGTATAGTTATCTTTTCCCAAAAAGTTCTCTCAGCATCAACGGTTAATGCTTCCGTTTCTGCTTGATCAAAGAATTGGGGATATTTCTCGGCTGCAAAAGAACTGATTCTTGTTGTATGCGACGGTGTCCATTCTGCCAGTGGACCAATCTCTAATCTGACTACCGGCCTAATGTAATCATCCTCAAACAATCGTGGATAGTTAAAGTTAATAACCATCTCATCGTGGATATCTACTGAAATCAGGCCTTTCTTACCGATTTTTAAGCTCAACTCGTTATTCAATACAGGAACAAGTTCGTTTGCATAAAACTTTGCAGCTTCCGCATTTATATGTTTATTATATTGATCCTGTTTGCTCTTAGATCTTTCTGCCCACGGATTAGATTGATCCTTGATTATTCTTCGCCAATCGAGTATTAGATCGATGTCTTCTGAAAAACGATTGATTAGGTGATATGCCTTTGACAAACTTGTGCCGCCTTTGAAAACAAATGCATCCTTATATTCACAATCATGAAATAAATGATCAATCAAATAACAGACCCAAAAGTCCTTCTCAATTGCTTCCGGCCTGATTCCTTTCTTCAAAGCAGTAGCTTGAAACAGTTCTCCTCTTTCTTTATCAGATAATAATGCTACTTTCTTCATGTCTCGCAGACCTCTCGTATAGTTCTGAATATCCAGTCTGCACTGTTTGCAGATTCCTTTAGAATTATTTCTTTATCTTGTTTTGATAATACATTTCTAAGAGTGGATATAGTTTGATCATCTGCGCATTCCTTGCCTAGACATTTTAAAGCTTCGATTACCATGATTGTCATTGTTGACATATTTGATATATCTCTATTGGTTCTATGCTTAAATGAAATCGTGATGTTATCCAAATTGAAATCCCTATATGGTCCGTCACTTATATAAGACCATACCATAGGAACCTGTGTTGAGAGCTTGAGTTTATTCAGCGCAATGTCTCCGCACGGAGCAATATTCCAATGGTAGTATCTTGCTAAAGCATATGCTACAGATTCAGGATCTGTCGGAAGATATTCCTTAAGAAGATCACTGTAGATCGGTTTCTCATAAACGCCATCCATGATTCTTCTTATCTCGCCACTTTTGCACAGTCTTCCCAATGTTTTACGAATAGTGGCGTTGCTTGCAACATCAGAAAAGTCCCCGGTTAGAAAAATCATCCCGGGACTGAATTCCTTTATTCTTGAATTGATTGTCGCAGCAATATTAGGCATGATTCTTATCTCCCTATGTCACGATAATTATATAATAATCGTGACAAAATGACAACGCATCTTTCATGCGCTTTTTGTGTTTATGGATACAAATAGAAGCTGACGAATCCGATTATGATATAGTTCTCTTATGATCATCCATCCGATACAACCTGTTTACGATAAGGATTCCGAGGTTCTGATACTCGGGAGTTTCCCGTCGGTGAAGTCGAGGGAAGAGGGGTTCTTTTACGGGCATCCGCAGAACAGATTCTGGAAGGTGACGGCTGCTATATTCAACGAAGAAACACCAAGAACAACAGCAGAGAAGAAAGCCTTCCTTATAAGAAACCACATCGCACTCTGGGATGTGATCGGCTCCTGTGACATAGACGGTTCATCCGACTCGAGCATCAGAAACGTGAAGGTCAATGACATCAGCATGATTCTGACAACGGCGGACATAAAAGCCATATATCTTAATGGGAAGAAGGCTTATCATCTATATCAGAAATACATGCAGCCAATAATAAATAAAGAAGGTATCTGCCTTCCGTCAACAAGTCCAGCCAACGCGGCGTGGAGCCCGGAGAGACTGATAAAAGCATGGAGCATAATAAGAACATGAGACAAATAATCACCGACCATATAGCACAGCAGTACGGGGTGGAGCCGGAGTTCCCGTGGGACAGCACGCCGGAAGCAGCAGTCTTCCGCCATCAGGATAATCGAAAATGGTTCGCCCTGATCATGAAAGTAAGGCGTGAGAATCTGGGCTTCGAAGGCAAAGAGGTTATTCCCGTCATTAACCTTAAGATCGACGATATCTTCCTTCGCGAGATGGTATTAAGCGAAGACGGCATAATACCGGCTTACCACATGAACAAGCGCCACTGGGTGACTGTCCTTCTCGACGGCAGTGTGCCCGCCGAGAGAGTATTCGAGCTTATTGGGGTAAGCTTCGAGGCGACATCACGAAAGAGACGCAAGAAGAAAGACCGTGAGCCGAAGGAGTGGATCATCCCTGCTAATCCCAAGTACTACGATGTAATCGGTGCTTTCGGGAAGTCTGATGTGATCGACTGGAAGCAGGGAAGCGGTATCAACACAGGCGATACAGTGTACCTTTATGTTGCTGCTCCCGTGTCAGCGATACTGTATAAATGCAGAGTTCTTGAGACTGATATCCCGTATGACTACGAGGACTCTAATCTGACTATCAAAGCACTGATGAAGATCAAGCTTCTCAAAAAGTATAAGGAAGATGAATTTACTTTCGATATACTGAGGGACGAGTACGGGGTGACGGCGATAAGAGGTCCCAGAGGCATTCCGAATTCATTAAGCAGTGCACTGAGGTAAGTATGGTAACCATAAGACAGGCGACAACAGAAGATGCGGGAAGGCTTCTTCAAATTTACGCATATTATGTGGAGAACACGGCGATCACTTTCGAGTATGATGTGCCGACGGAAGAAGAGTTCAGACAACGGATAGAACATATTACACAGAAGTATCCGTACATTGTTCTCGAGGAAGACGGCGTGATAATGGGTTACGCATACGCGGGTGTCTTTAAGGACAGGACTGCATACGATCACTCGTGCGAGGTCACGATCTATCTTGATAACAACACCAAGGGCAAAGGTTACGGAAGGGCGCTCTACGAGAAGCTCGAAGAGGAGCTTAAGAGCATGGGCATCACGAACCTTTATGCCTGCATCGGTGATCCGATAGAAGAGGATGAATATCTTACAAAGAACAGCGAGCATTTCCATCAGCATCTGGGGTATACCAAGTGCGGTGAGTTTCATAAGTGCGGTTATAAGTTCGGCCGCTGGTACAACATGATCTGGATGGAGAAGATGATCGGGGAACATAAATAATACTTGCCTACTATGTTAATAGGTTGTACTATGTCTGAATAACCTCAAATCCCCGGGAGGGCACAGACATGACTTTACAGCAGCTGATGTATGCGATCACAACTGCCGACGAGAAATCGATCAATAAGACTGCACAGAAATTCTTTGTGTCGCAGCCGGCCATATCCGATGCTATCAAAGACCTTGAGGATGAGATCGGAGTAACTATTTTCGAGAGGTCCAACAGGGGCGTTACTACTACCGCAGAGGGCGCAGACTTCATTGTGTATGCAAGACAGGTCGTCGCCCAGTATGACCTTCTTAAAGAAAGATATATCGACAAAGAACACAAGGAGAAATTCGGCGTCTCGACGCAGCACTATACTTTCGCTGTTAAGTCCTATATCGAACTCATATCGAAGTTCGGGACAGATAAATATGAGTATTCCATCTACGAAGGAAAGACTTCGGAAGTAATAAATGACGTCAGAACTTTCCGCTCGGAGATAGGTGTCATCCACCTCGACGAGTACAACCACAGCTTCATACAGAAGTATCTTAAGTACAATAACCTCGAGTACCACAAGTTATTCGACTGCAAGGTCTATGCATATCTGTCGTCAGATCATCCGCTCGCGGATGCGAAGAAGGTAACTGAGGACGACCTCGAGCCATACCCCTGCCTTACGTTCAACCAGGGCGAGGAGGATCCTATTTACCTCGCGGAGGAGCCTATAAGCATGTTCGAGAGGAAGAAGAACATCAAGGTTAACGACAGAGGTACCATGCTTAACATGATGATAGGCCTTAACGGGTATACGCTGTGCTCCGGCATCATATGCGAGGAGCTTAACGGCACCGGATACAGGGCTGTTCCTTATGAGAGCCGCGAGAAAACTTCGATCGTATATGTTGTCCGCGAGGGCAGCAATTTAAGTGAGCTCGGGCAGAAATACGTAGAAAATCTCAAAGCTTACGGGTCATAACTTCAACTTATAACCGAGTATCGTTTTTCCGTATTATCACTTGATAATGTCAAAGGAGTATCATCACTTCCATGCAAGAACCATACACCTACTAGGTTAGTGGTTAATGCGGAAGGAGATACACCACAATGTCAAAGATCAACATCAAGGAGCCCAGCGTAGTAATCCGCGAGAAGAGACTCGGAACGATCAACGCTTTCACAGGAACAGCTTCCCAGATCGTGGAGAAGTCTGCCAAGGGCGAGCTTCGTGACTGCAAGAGAAAGTTCTCACAGTGCCTCGGCTGCAACCAGCAGCAGGCTTTCTGCCAGCTCGCGATGATCAGGGATGCGGTCGTCATCAATCACGCTCCCATCGGCTGCGCAGGCGAGTTCGCTGACTTCAACTTTACTTACAGAGTAGAGCAGGCAAGAAGAGATCTTCCCCCTGCGCTCGGCAGATATTACTGCACCAACCTCCTTGAGAAGGATACGGTCTTCGGTGCCGCCAAGAAGCTCGAGGATACTATCAAGCTCGCTTACGAAAGAGAGCATCCTAATGCAATCTTCGTTACTACTTCCTGTGCATCGGGAATCATCGGTGAGGACATCGAAGCTGTAGTAGATGCAGCTTCTGAGGAGCTCGGTATCCCGGTAGTTACATGTAACTGCGAGGGCTTCAGATCCAAGATCTGGACGACAGGATTCGATGCGGCTTATCACACGGTATTGAGAGGTATCGTAAAGCCCGCCCAGAAGAAGACTAATAAGATAAATATCATTAATTTCTGGGGCAGTCACGTATTCGATGAGATCATCGAAAGATTCGGCTACGAGCCTCAGTACATAATTCCTTTCTCTACTGTAGAGCAGCTCTCGCACATAAGTGAGGCGGCAGCATCAATTCATATCTGCCCTTCACTTTCGACATACATGGGTGCAGGTCTTAACCAGCTTCACGGCGTGCCTGAGGTCCTCGTACCGCCGGCATACGGAGTGGCAGGTACGGACAGATGGCTCAGAGCTTTCGGAAAGCTTGTCGGCAAGGAAGAACTTGCAGAGGAGATCATAAAGGAAGGTCATGAGAAGTATCTGCCCGAGATCGAGAAGCTTAAGGAAAGATTCAAAGGCAAGAAGGCGTATGTAACGGCAGGTGCCGCTCACGGACAGGCTCTGATCACACTTCTCGGTGAGCTCGGAATGGATGTGGTAGGTGCAGCCGTTTTCCATCATGATCCCGTGTATGACAGCGGTGACGACAAACTCGATATCTTAGGACAGGCAGTTAAGAACTACGGTGATGTTCCGGACTACCGTGTCTGCAACAAGCAGGCGTGCGAGCTCGTTAACGCATTGAACAGGATCAAGCCCGACCTCATTCTTGCAAGACACGGCGGCATGACGCTGTGGGGTGCGAAGTTCGGTATTCCTTCACTTCTTATCGGTGATGAGCAGTTCGGTATCGGATACAAGGGCGCACTTAACTACGCAAGAAGAATAGACGATGCACTCGACTCGATCGAGTTTATCAAGAACTACTCCAAGCATGCTTCGAATCCTTACACCAAGTGGTGGTTCGAACAGGATCCCGGATATTTCCAGGGAGACGGTTCAGGAAGAGGATGCGCAGCAGGAAAGGGAGGAGTCTGATATGTCAGGTGCGATTGAACAACCGAGATTTACATGTGCACTCGGCGCATGCCAGAGTGTCGTAGCAATAAAGAAAGGCGTACCGATCCTTCATTCCGGCCCCGGATGCGGAGTTCAGGTTTCCCGGATCATCGGTCAGGGTGAAGGCTATGCAGGCGGATCCACAATGCCCTGCACGAACGCAGAGGAGTCGGATGTAGTATTCGGCGGCGAGAAAAAGTTACGAGACGTAGTCGAGAATTCGTTCAAGGTTATAGACGGCGATCTTTATGTTGTCATTACAGGCTGCACGGCAGCTATCACAGGTGATGATGTGGCAGCAGTGGTAGGCGAGTTCCAGGAGGACGATAAGCCTGTTGTCTATGTAGAAGAAGGCGGCTTCAAGTCGAACAACTATGTAAGCCATTCAAGAGTCGTTAAGGCGATCATCGATCAGTACGTCGATAAGTTCAACGAAGACCGCGAGGTTATTCCCGGGCTTGTAAACGTGTTCGCGAATATCCCTTATCAGGATCCTTACTGGAACGGCAACCTTGAGCAGATTAAAAGAGTTCTTACAGGCATCGGACTTAAGGTAAATATCCTTTTCGGAAACGAGTCAGAAGGCGTGTCAGAGTGGAAGTCGATCCCGCAGGCCGAGTTCAATATTTTCGCCGGGTCCTGGGCAGGTCTCGATATCGTGAAGCACCTTAAGAGAAAGTACGGTACACCGTATCTGCACTTCCCTTACACACCTATCGGTGCCAAGGAGACAACTAAGTTCTTAAGAGCAGTGGCGGAGTTCGGCAATCTCGATCAGGAAAAGGTGGAAGCGTATATCGACCGCGAGGAGAAGAAGTTCTACGCACACATCGATAAGATGGCAAGCTTCATGCTCGAGTTCAGATACGGTATCCCGAGAAGGTTCTACACACTTGCGGATGCATCGAATGCACTGGGCTTCTCGAAGTTCTTCTTAAATGAGCTCGGCATTATCCCCGGAATCCAGTTCATCGTGGATGACATTCCGGAGAAGTATCAGGAGAGTGTGCTCGAAGAGTTCTCGAAGATCTCGGATCTTCAGACACGTGACGTGAAGGTAGTCTTCGATCCTGATGCGGGACTTGATCAGAAGAAGCTTCTGGAGGACGCCAAGGATTATCAGGACAAGAGACTGCTGATCTTAGGAAGTTCATGGGACAAGCACATCGCAGACGAGCTTCATGCGGACCTGCTTATAATCTCGGTTCCGGTTCAGCACAGACTCGTAATGAACTGCGGATATGCAGGTTACGAAGGCGACCTCAGGGCTATCGAGGATATCTACGACAGAGTCCTCGCGACATACAGATAACAAACACATAGGAGATCACAAAACAAATGAGACAGATAGCAATTTACGGTAAGGGCGGAATCGGTAAGTCCACCACAACACAGAATCTTACGGCAGGTCTTGCCGAGTTGGGCAAGAAGATCATGGTCGTAGGATGCGACCCCAAGGCAGATTCGACAAGACTTCTTCTTAACGGCCTTGCACAGAGAACAGTACTCGATACTCTCCGCGAAGAGGGTGAAGTAGACGATCTCAAGCAGATCGAGAAGGAAGGCTTCGGAGGCATAAGATGCGTAGAGTCGGGCGGACCTGAACCCGGTGTCGGATGCGCAGGTCGAGGCATCATCACATCTATCGGAATGCTCGAGGACTTGGGTGCATATACGGATGATCTCGACTATGTTTTCTACGACGTCTTGGGTGACGTTGTGTGCGGAGGATTCGCGATGCCGATCAGAGAGGGAAAGGCGAAGGAGATCTACATCGTAGCATCGGGCGAGATGATGGCTCTGTATGCCGCGAACAATATCTGTAAGGGTATTCAGAAGTATGCACTTAAGGGCGGAGTAAGACTCGGAGGCATCATCTGCAACAGCAGAAACGTAGACCGCGAGAAGGAGCTCCTGAGACATTTCGCAGAGGAACTCGGAAGCCAGTTGATCTACTTCGTACCGCGTGACAACGAGGTGCAGAGGGCGGAGATCAAGAAGAAGACGGTTATCGATCACGATCCCAAGCATCCGCAGGCACAGGAGTACAGAAACCTCGCACAGGCGATCGAGAACAACACACAGTTTGTTATCCCGAAGCCGATGACACAGGAGAGACTCGAGGAGATCCTCTTCGAATTCGGTCTCATGGATAACATCAAAGACAACTATCACATCTAAGGAAAGAAAAGTCAGGAAAAGAACATGATCAGGGCAGCATTTGCAACAGGAGACGGAGTAAATATCAACAGACACTTCGGTACCGCCGAGAGGTTTGATGTTTACGAGATCGATCTTCTAGCCAAGACTTATGAGCTCGTCGATGTTAGACATGTCGACAGTCTCGGAATAAGTCTGCAGCACGACGATTCGTTGATCGCGCGTCTCGTTGATGCGGTTGAAGACTGCAACGTCGTCTTCTCGGCCAAGTCCGGACAGCACGCACGTGTCGCCCTGTATGAGAAGAAGGTTCAAAGTACAGATATAGAGCGTGAGGTGAAGTTTGTTCTGGACAAGCTTCTTACATCCAGGATCAGCATCCTTGCGCCGGAGTATAAAGAAGAAAAAGAGAGGAAGAAGTATGGAGACCCTGCGCGAAAAGGTTCTTTCGAGAATCTGCAGAAAAGACATCCATGCCTGGGAGGCCATTCGAATGTGACGGCCGGAAGACTGCATCTTCCTGTAAGTCCCGTATGCAACATCGGATGCAAGTTCTGCACAAGAGCTTACAACAAGTCGGAGATCAAGCCCGGAGTTACATCACTCGTCTTGAAGCCCGAGGAGGCTGTCGAGACAGTACGCAAGGCCAAGGAGCTTTGTCCTGAGCTTACCGTAGTCGGCATTGCGGGCCCCGGAGACACACTTGCGAACAATCAGGCACTTAAGACATTTGCTCTGGTTAAGGAGAATTTCCCTGAACTTATATGCTGTCTGTCTACTAACGGATTCAGACTTCCGGAGTGCGTTGATGAGATCGCAAGGATCGGCATAGAGACTTTGACGGTTACGGTCAATGCGGTAGATCCCGAGATCGAGGCGAAGATCAACAGTTTTGTTATCGATGAGAGAGGCTTCAAGCACGAAGGTATCGAGGCTGCAAAGATGCTTATCGAGAAGCAGCTTACAGGTATCAGACTTGCTGCCGAGAAGGGCATCGTAGTTAAGATCAACAGCGTACTCGTACCCGGTATCAACGATAAGCATATACCGGAAGTTGCAAGAGTAACGTCTGAACTCGGTGCTTCTATCCTTAATATCATTCCGCTTATTCCGCAGAACGAGATGAAGGATATTCCCGCACCGAACTGTGCGGACCTCGAAGCAGTACGAATGGAGGCCGGCAAATATCTTGAAGTATTCCGTCACTGTCAGCACTGCCGTGCAGACAGTCTGGGAATCCCGGGCAAGGGCAAGGATCTTCATGAAGAACTGTACAAAGACAGAAAGGAAAGGGCAGCTGATACATTCAGCCACGGGTAATGAAAATGACTGCATATCTTAAGATAAATGATCTGCATAAGTCTTTCTATCCGCACGGTAAGACCCTTAAGGTTCTGGACGGTATAGATCTTGAGGTGGAGAAAGGCGAGATATTCGGGATCATAGGATTCTCCGGTGCAGGCAAGTCAACGCTTGCAAGATGCATTAACAGACTCGAGACTTCCGACAGCGGATCGATCGAGCTGGGAGGAACCGATATCCTCAAGCTTTCCAAGAGAGAACTTCTGAAGGAAAGACACAGGATAGGAATGATCTTTCAGAACTTCAATCTGTTCGATTCGATGACTGTCTATCAGAACATCGCGTATCCGCTTCAGCAGGCGCGCGTTCCGAAGGCACAGATAAAGGAAAGAGTTCTTGAGACCTCTGAACTTGTAGGTCTTACCGATAAGCTTAAGGTTCATCCCGGAGCTCTTTCCGGAGGTCAGAAACAGCGAGTAGGAATTGCAAGAGCGATCGTTACGAATCCTGACTTCATCATATCGGACGAAGCGACGTCGGCACTTGACCCGCAGACCACGATACAGATACTGGATCTTCTCAAGGAGATAAACCGCAAGTCCGGCATCACGATCCTCATGATCACACATGAGCTTGATGCCATCAGATACATTTGTAACAGGATGGCGGTTCTTGAAGAAGGAAAGATAACGGAGAGCGGACTCGTAAGAGATATTTTCGAGAATCCCAACAGCAAGACAGGCGAGCTTTTCGCGAAGGTGTTCAGACTCCTTCAGAGCGTGGAGCTTACCCAGGGCGGCGGAATCTGAGGAGGAACAAATGAGTTTATTGGATTCATCTTTATGGGAGGTCATCAAGGCATCCCTGTCGCCGGACATCTGGAAAGACCTGTGGGGACCTATCGGAGAGACACTTTACATGACGGTCGTATCTTCGTTGATCATGCTCGTGTTCGGACTTCTTATCGGAATACTTCTTACCGTGACCAACCCTGACGGACTTGTCCCCCTGAAGGCTTCGTACACGGTATCGGGTTGGATCATTAACTGCTTAAGATCGTTGCCGCAGATGATAATGATCATTCTCATGATCCCGGTCGCGAGACTTATCTTTGGTAAGGCATACGGAACGAATGCATGTATCATCGCCATCGCGGCAAGCTGTATACCGATGTATGCGAGGATAGTCGAGAGCAGCCTCCTCGAGATAGAGAAAGGAAAGATCGAGGCAGCGCAGGCGATAGGAAGTAACAACTTGAGCATCGTGTTCAAGATACTTCTGCCGGAGACACTTCCTTCACTTATAAGAGGATTTACGGTATCGGTCATCTCGGTTCTGTCCATGACGGCGCTTGCGGGAATGTTCGGTGCAGGCGGCATAGGAGACATAGCAGTCAGATACGGTTATCAAAGATTCCAGCACGACAGGCTGTTCGCATGTGTATACATACTGATCATCCTGGTTCAGCTGATACAGGGCATAGGAAATCTTGTGTCCAAACAAATACTTAAAACAAGAAATTTAATCTGAAAAGAGGAGTTTATTATGAAAAAGAACATTATTACAAAGAAGGTAACAACAGCAATATTGGCAGGCGCTTTGGCGCTCTCATTCGCAGGATGCTCTGAGCTTGATACCGAGGTTGATTCGAATGCTCAGGCGGCAGGCAATGCTGCTGCGGGAGAATCAAATGCTCCCACTGCAGAAGGTGAGACGGTAGTATTAAGAGGTATAGTAGACCTCGTACCCCACTCTGAGATCATCGAGCATGTAGCACCTCAGCTCGAGGAGCAGGGCATCCACATTGAGCTCGTATCAACAGCAGCAGATGCTACTACTAACGAGAGACTTGCAGCAGGCGAGATCGACTTCAACTACTTCCAGCACCTGCCTTATCTCGAGAGCGAGAACGAGGCAAACGGTTATGATCTTGTAAGCGCAGGCGGCATCCACATCGAGCCTATCACGGCTTACTCCGATCTTTACACTTCCGTAGATGAAGTTCCCGACAATGCAGTAGTTGCTATCCCTAACGACGGTACAAACGAGTACAGAGCTCTTCTCATCCTTGAGCAGAACGGCTTCATCGTTCTCGACGATGCAGCCAGAGATTCCCTGTCCGCTTCCGTAGCCGACATCGTTGAATATGTAAGACCTATTGAGATCGTAGAGATCGACTCCGCGCAGATCATCCCTACAAGAGACGACTACGATTTCTTCATCACAAATACCAATAAGGCGCTCGAGGCGGGTATCGATTCCGCGAAGCTCTTCAGTGAAGGCGAAGACAGCCCTTATGCAAATATCATAGCTATCAGAGCCGAAGATGCGAACAATCCCGCTATCCAGGCTCTTGTAGAAGTACTTCTGTCCGAAGAGACTCAGCAGTGGATCGCAGACAACTATAACGGAGCCGTCATCCCCGTTATCGATCTGGGTAACTGATCAACTTGAGTATCATCAAGACAAAGTACGGTGATCTCCTACCGTGCAGCGGTGCTTCCGATTACAGGAAGAAAAACCGCTGCGCGGTTTTATATTATGATTCCGGCGCCGTAAGAAGCGTCTACCTTGAGGAACCGTCTGAGCTCTCATTTCCTGCAGGTGCATTTCAGGCGGAGCTCATCACCTTCTACGAAGACGGCAGCGCGAAAAGAATCTTCCCTCTGTACGGACAGACCACCGCATACTGGAGCATCGAAGAGGAGATGGAGAATGCTCCTTACTATGACTTTAATATCGCAGGCGAGGTCCTGCATATAAGACCTCAGTGCATTTACTTCTATCCGTCGGGAAGGATCCGCAGTATAACTCTCTGGCCGGGCGATGAGATCAGCGTTAACACTCCCGCCGGTATTATCCGCACGAGGCTTGGTGTCGAGCTTTATGAGAGCGGTAAGATACGAAGTATCCAGCCTTATAATGTTTTCAGACCTTTGATGATGCATGCGGAGAATTCCTCTCTGCAGTTTCCCGAAGACTGATATAATTTCCTCAGGATGATGTTAACGTCATAAGGGGGATAGAAAATGGAAACAACAAACAGGAAAAGATTATGGATCTACATTGCCATCGCATACGGCGTCGCGGCAGTGATGACGTTATTCATGGCGATAGGTAAGGGCAGAGACGTTGACCTCACGGCTTTCGTTAACGTGCAGATGATGTACCCCGCGTGCGGTGTTATCTTAGGCAAGCTCATCGCGAAGAAAGACGGCGAGAAGCTTCCCATGGGACTTTTCATTACTACCCTCATTACGACTGGTCTCATGATGCTGCTGGCACTTATGTCGATTATTTTCCCGATGGAGCCTATGGATATGGCGGGGACGTCGATGGATATATGGAATCTGTTGTCGCAGATGATCCTTGTTTTGGCAGCGGTTGTCGGTTATGTCTTCACCTGGACGTGCAGCAAGGAGAGCAGAAGACTTAACGGCCTTAGCCGTAACAACATCAAGTGGAGCGTTATCCTGGTAGTCGTATTCACAGTGCTTACTTTCGCGAGGATCATCATCCCGAATCTTATCGCAGGAAACGGTATGCAGCCGTTGATCGAGGCTTTGTCGGAACCGATGGTTCTTATGACTCTTCTGGTTCTTCCCATTAATTTCTTTATGACATGGATCGCATTCTTCGGTGAGGAATACGGATGGAGATATTATCTTCAGCCTGTTATGCAGAATAAGTTCGGCAACAGGATCGGAGTTTTGCTGTTAGGTGTTGTCTGGGCTGTATGGCACATCGGCGCAGACTTCATGTATTACACCACTACAGACGGTCCTCAGATGTTTGTGGAGCAGATCATCGGATGTGTCGCATTCGCGATCTTCTTCGGCTACGCATACATGAAGACCAACAATATCTGGGTGCCTGTGATCATGCATTATATCAACAACAATCTGGGAGTCCTTTTCAACGGCGGTACAGCTCAGGACCAGCATGTGGCATGGAGCGACCTGCCTCTCTTACTTGTCGCACTTCTTCCTATGATCATCTTTATACTTATGCCGGTATTTAATAAGAAATCTGACAGTAACAATAGTCTGATAGAATAAGGACATGAGTTCGAAGAAGAAAGACAGTTCGTTAAGACATCTTCTATATGCTATGAAACAGATATGGGAAGCAGATAAACTGCTTCTCGTATTTACTTTGTTCAAGAATTCGATCGAGCAGGTCTTCTATGTATTCTTCTTTGTTTACCTGACAAAGTACATCTTCAACTGCATCGAGAATAATATCGAGTACAGCCGCCTGTTTTGGTTCCTTGTGATCGCATGCTCGGGTCACATCTGCATCCACTTCATCTGCGGCTGGTATGAGACCTATAGGAAGATCAAGACACCCGAGGTCTACAGGCATATCTTCCACAGAGTAATCGATCTGTCCGACACACTTGAGCTTAAGGATTACGAGTCTCCCGAGTTCTACGACAAGTACGCGAGAGCTCTTGATAACTGCGTTGATCAGGCGATGAACATCGCGATCAAGACGGGCGTGTATATCGGTAATGTTATCTCCACTATCATGTCTGTATTTATCGCAGTCACGGTCGATCCCGCGTTCCTCGTGTTCCTGATCGTTCCTATGATCGTGAGCCTCTACTTCGGCAAAAAGAATGCCAAGACGAACTTCGAGCGTGAGAAGGCTGTCACGCGTGACAAGCGTACGGCAGAGTATGTTAAGCGCGTTTACTACGAGAAGAAATATGCCGCTGAGGTAAGACTCTACGATGTTAACGACCTGATGCTTCAAAAACAGGAAGAAGCCGTCGATAGGATGGAGAAGGTCTCACTCGGATACAGAATGAAGACCGCCTTCTATTCGTTCATCATGAAGGGAAGTTATTCGATCTTCGCAGGCATAGTCGCATACTTCTATGTAGTGTTCCGCGTTAAGTACGGCAACGTCGCTGACGTCTCGAGTTATGTCGCCATGATCACCGCAATGTCGTTCTCTACATACCAGCTTAAAGCGGCAGTAGAGAACAGAATCTATATCTTTAACGAGTCGAAGCTGTTCGAGAACCTGGAAGAGTTCCTTGAGCAGGACAGAAAGCCGAAGGAAGAGAAGATCGTGCTTAACGAGATCGAATCGGTTGAGCTTAAGAACGTGACTTTCACATACCCCGGTGCGAATACGCCTACCATTAACGGCGTCAGCTTCAAGTGGAGTAAGGGCGAGAAGATAGCCATCGTAGGCTACAACGGTGCCGGCAAGACGACGCTCATCAAGCTTCTCATGGGGCTCTACCCCGTGACGGAGGGTCAGATCCTTGTAAACGGCATCGACATCAACGAGATCGACCTCGATGTGTACCGCGACAGATTCGGCACGGTCTTCCAGGACCTTCAGGTGTTCGCGATGACACTTTCTGAGAACGTTCTCATGCGAAGACCCGAGGGCGAGGAAGACTACGCGAAAGTACGAAAAGCACTCGAGGACGCACAGTTCGACTGCGGGCACAGAGGTCTTACCAAGGGACTCGATACAGTAATAAGCCGCGAGTTCGACGAGGAGGGTTTTGTTCCTTCCGGCGGACAGGCGCAGAAGATCGCCATCGCGAGAGTTTTCGCAGCGCAGCCTGACATGGTAATCCTCGATGAGCCTTCGTCGGCTCTCGATCCGCTTGCTGAGTACAACATGTACCTCAACATGATGAAGCTGTCTGAGGGCAAGGGCGTCATCTTCATCTCCCACAGACTGTCGTCCGCGAGAATGGCTGATGAGATCTACCTTGTGAAGGACGGTAAGATCGTGGAGCAGGGAACGCATGAGCAGATGATGGCGCTTAACGGTTACTATCACGAGATGTTTATGCTGCAGGCCGAGAACTATCAGGACAGCCTGCCCGAAGAGATCATGAAAGGAGCTGCTGCTTTCTATGGCTAAGAAAGAAAACGACATCTCCATCAAGCGCATTATTCAGAATGCGTTCTTCATGATCAAGTATGCTTCGCACTACGATAAGCCACTTATCACGCGCATCATGGTGCTCTTTATCCTGTCCAAGGCCGGTAAAGCCATCAACGATACTTTCATCCTTAAGATGATCATCAACGGTCTTACGGGCAAGGCGGAGTTCTCGTCAATGATCGTTCTCCTTCTTATCTCGCTCGTGCTTGTTGTGTGCCTTGAGTGGATCAATCAGCTGATCGACGAGTGGTCGAAGGCGAAACTTATTAAGCTCAGTGGCACGATCCAGAGAGACCTTATCGAGAACAACAGTAAGATGGATCTTATCTACTACGATGATCCCGAATACTACAACACATATGTCATAGTCGCCGGCAACGCGGATACGGCGATAGAGCAGACGGTCATGGTCGTAAGTAAGACCATCGGAGGCATTGTCGCATTGGGTATCGCTTCTGCCATGATCTTTACGATCGATCCGCTTCTTGCGGTATTCCCGATCGCAGGCTTCACGGTAAACCTTCTGACTCGCTTCAAGATCGAGCAGCTGCAGTACAGCTGGGATGTCGCGAATAAGACTGCGATACGTAAGGCGAACTATTCGCAGCGCGTCTTCTACCAGCCCGAGTATGCCAAGGAGTGCAAGCTCACGGACGTTAAGGTCCCGCTGAAGCAGCAGTTCGATGACGCGCTTGATGAGGCGACCGCGGCAGGTAAAAAGTACGGTCCGAAGCTTACATGGATCTCGCTTATCAACTGGATCTCGGTATTCACGGTATTCTCGTTCTTCGCGATCCCTGCGTACTTAGGTTACCTCGCGCTTGTGCTTCGTAAGATTGCATTGGGCGATGTCGCTTCCGGTAATAACGCATCGAACTACATAAGAAGCAATCTTAACGAGATCAACTTCTGCCTCGTAGATTTCCAGCAGATCGGTCAGTATGCGGAGAAGTTCAAACAGATGCTCGACTATAAGCCGGTTATCGAGAAGGCGGACGGACTGACACCTGCAGAAGGTGCGGCGACGCTCGAACTCGAGAACGTTTCTTTCCGTTATCCGCACTCCGAGAAGGATACTTTAAGCAACATCAATCTTGAGATCAAACCCGGCGAGAAGATCGCTATCGTTGGTGAGAACGGTGCGGGTAAGACTACCTTCGTTAAGCTTCTGATGAGACTGTACGACATCACATCGGGAAGCATAAAGTACGGCGGTCACGACATCCGTGAGTACGCGACAGATGAGTACAGGAAGAAGATCGGTGCGGTCTTCCAGGACTACAACATCTATGCCGCGTCTCTTGCCGAGAATGTCCTTATGCGTAAAGTATCCGAAGAAGATGCAGACACCGTAGTTAAGGCGCTCGAGAAGGCGGACTTCGGAAAGAAACTGAAGAAGCTTCCCGACGGCATCAACACGCAGTTAACCAAGGAGTTCAGCGAGGAAGGCACGAACCTGTCAGGCGGTGAGAGCCAGAAGGTCGCGATCTCGAGAATCTTCGCAGGTTCCGGCGACAGGACGATATCGATTCTCGACGAGCCTTCGTCAGCGCTCGATCCGGTCTCGGAATATAAACTTAACAAGAACCTCATCGAGAATGCCAAGAATGACACGATCATCTTCATCTCGCACAGACTGTCCACGACCAGGATGGCTGACAGGATCTACCTTTTCGAGCAGGGCACGATAAAAGAGCAGGGTACGCACGACGAGCTGATGGCGCTTAACGGCCGATACCGTGAGATGTTCGACCGCCAGGCGCAGAATTATATTGTCTGATCTTACTTTCGTGCAGTGATGCCGTAACACCATCTTTGAAGTCTGATGAAGCCACTTACTGTGTTGCGTGCGATGTATTCGTCAAGAAGCGCATCGTCGGGCGCGCCTTCGAGGATCGGAACTTTTGTCAGGAATCCTTTGAACGCCTCTCTGTCCTTGAAGTAATCGCGCTCACATATCGGTATTAGTGTCACGTCGTTGAAGCCCGCGCGTATCACGTTCTCGTAGTCGGTGATGCTGACGGGTACGGGATCATTCCAGCCCTGTCCGCCGCCGAAGATCATCTTTAACTCCCAGCAGTCGTACTTGTCTACGCCTCTTATCAGAAGGTGTCCTCCGGGCTTGAGGCAGCGGTGGATCCGCCTTGCGTCGGTTATGGTGTGACGCGCTACCACCACGTCGTAGTACTCTTCCGGAACATCCATCTTGAGGTTGTCCATCACGCGGAAAGTGATGTCTTTTCTTCCGCTTGCCTCAAGATTTCTGTTCGCAGTCGCGATCATCTGAGGTGAGTAATCCGTCGCGGTGATCCCGGCACACTCGGGGTAATTCGCGATGGCTTTCTCGCCGCCGCCGGTGCCGAGATCAAGGATGCGTGAATCCTTTGTCACCAGTGTGCGCAGGACATCATAAAGATCCCAGTCTGTCAGGCACTCGGATCGGATGTCGAACTCATCGAACTTCCAGGAAGCGAGTCTCTCGTAGTAGTCAAAATAGTTGTCGTGAAGCATAAAAATAGAACCTCCTTTCACGAACAGCAAAAAACTTGCGCCGAAGCGCTGTGCTTTGTCATTCATGATGAGATTCTGAGGTTCTTATCATTATTAACCCCGCCCGTAAGAGCGTCGCGGCAACGGAACGCGAATAACTAATTGATCCGTTACTCCTTTATCGTAATGCCTGATGAGACTTAAGTCAACAAACAAAGCTCATACGGGTTTACAGAAAGTTTCTACCAAAAACCTATGTTGGCTACTACAATGTATGTATGGTCATTATTTTAAGAAGTACCCGTAAGACTATAGTGAGAATTATCAGCATCATGATGATAGTCATGATGCTGTTGCCTGTAACGGTTAATTCCTCTGCGAATGACATCGTTCGTATCGGTTACTACGAGCAGGAAGTATTCCAGGAGGGAGCTTCGGATGGAGTAGTAAAGACCGGTTATGCCTATGAGTATTATCAGAAGCTTTCCGAATACACCGGCTGGCAGTATGAATATGTGTACGGAGAGTTCGGCGATCTGTACCAGATGCTTCTTGACGGAGACATCGATTTTCTGGCTGGTCTGGCTTACAGGGAAGAGCGCGCAGATATAATCGGTTATCCCGATTCTCCTATGGGCAATGAGACGTATAGTCTCGTTAAGCATGAAGATGATATAGATATTACCCTTGATCCTTCCACGCTGAACGGTCGAAGAATAGGTGTATTGGACAGTGCCATGGTGGAAGTGCTCCGGACTTATCTTGATGAGCATTCTATCCAGGCCGAGGTGGTCACTTTCCGTGATTATGAACCTCTCTTTGAGGCTTTTGACACTCACGATATTGATATCCTTGCAGCTGAAGGTGACGGAGCGTACGGCAGAGATCATGCTGAGGTTCTCTGTCCTTTCGGTACATCGGATTATTTTCTTTGTGTCAACATAGCAAGGCCTGATCTTCTGGCTCAGCTTAATGCAGCTCAGGCAGAACTTGCTGTCAATGAGCCGAACTATATCAATACACTTCGTAACAGATATTATCCGGTAAGCATATCAAGCCGTGCCCTGTCGGAGGCTGAGAGAGATTGGCTGGCGAATAACAATGAGCTTACAGTAGGATACCTGAACAACTATCTTCCATATAGTGATACGGATGAAGCAGGCGGGGTAACAGGTCTTATCAGAGATCTTCTCCCGCGTATGCTTGAGGAACTCGGGCTTACGGATATGTCGGTATCTTATGTCGGTTATGACAGTTATGATGCTATGATCTCCGATCTCGAAGGCGGAACGATCGATACTGCGTTCCCTGTAGGAGGCGGCCTGTACTATTCTGAGGAGAACGGTATATTCCAGTCGGCGCCTGTTGTATCGGCTTCGACCGAGCTCGTGTATTCAGGTGATTTTTCCGATCTGACTACTCAGAGCTTTGCGGTCAATGAGAATAACCGGATGCAGTACTACTTTGTGGTTACATATTATCCCGATGCTTCGATAGTCTTCTATCCGTCGATCGATGCGTGTCTTGAGGCTGTACGCAGAGGTGAGGTCGGATGTACGACGCTTAACGGACTTCGTGCTAACGACATATTGAGAAACAGCCGTTACAACGGTCTGTCCTTGCTGCAGACATCATATGAGGATGCCAGATGCTTCGGTGTTCAGATAGGAAATCCGGGACTGCTCAGGCTTCTTAACCGCGGAGTCAGTCTGCTGGGTCAGGACTATGCGCAGAATCTCGCATTCCGATATACCAATCAGCTTTACTCTTATTCCGTCATCGACATGATCCGTAACAACATGACGTTCTTCGGATCGGCAATCGTCATAATAGCGACTGTAATCATTATATTGCTCATACGCGACAAGAGACGCTCCAAGCGTGAGATCGTGAACAAGGAAGAAGCGCGTAAGGAGCTCGAGGAAGCCAACAAGGAACTTCTTAAGCAGCAGCATCAAAGAGAACAGCAGGACAAGATGATCACTGCACTTGCTTCGGATTACAGAAGCGTATATCACATTGATCTGGATAAAGATGATGCCGTGTGCTACAGAGCGGACCCGACTGATTCCGAACAGACTAAGGAAGGCGTTCATTTTCCTTATCTTGAGCGCTTCACATGGTATGCCGAGAATAAGGTGGCAGAAAGCTACCGTGAGGGATTCCTTAAGTTTATAGATCCCGATAATGTGCGTGAAGCTCTGTCTGATAATGTGATCATCGTTTACCGTTATCTTGCCGTAAGCGGCGGTAAGGAATACTACGAGATGATCCGTATGGCGGGGGAGCGCCATCCCGGTGAACGAGATGACAATAAGGTTCACACGGTGGGACTCGGACTTACGGTAATAGACGAAGAGATGCGTGAGGCGATGGCTAAGAATCATGCTCTTGCCGAGGCTCTCGAGGTAGCGGAGCAGGCTAACAAGGCCAAGACTGCATTCTTGTCGAGCATGAGCCATGAGATCCGTACGCCTATGAACGCGGTAATAGGTCTTAACAGTCTTGCACTCCGTGATGAGACTTTATCTGATGAGACAAGAGAATATCTTGAGAAGATCGGTGACAGTGCGCACCACTTGTTGGGCCTTATCAATGACATCCTCGACATGAGCAGAATCGAATCCGGTCGTCTGGTTATCCGTAAAGAGGAATTCTCATTCAGAAATCTTCTCGAGCAGATCAACACAATGGTTATGTCTCAGTGCGAAGAGAAGGGGCTTAAGTATGAGTGCCGTGTTGTCGGCGGTGCGAGTGATTACTATATCGGCGACGATATGAAGTTGAAGCAGGTGCTCATCAACATTCTTTCCAACGCCATAAAGTTTACCGAGGCTCCCGGAAGCATAGTTTTCGCTGTGGAGCGTACGGCAGTATATGGTGATCATTCCACGATAAAGTTCAGCGTGAAGGACACAGGTATCGGAATTGACGAAGCGTATCTGCCCCGGTTGTTTGACCCGTTTACACAGGAAGACAGCAGCCGCAGCAACAAATACGGAAGTACCGGTCTCGGCCTGGCGATAACGAAGAATCTTGTCGAGCTTATGAACGGTACGATCTCCGTTGAATCCAAGAAGGGTGAAGGAACGGAGTTTACGGTAGTCCTGACTTTGACCAACAGTGATCATCAGAATGCTTCGGTAAGCATGGTTGATCCGAAGGATATGAAGATACTTGTTGTCGATGATGAGGAGATTGCAGCGGAGCACGCAAGAATCGTTCTGGACGAGGCAGGCATCAAAGCCGATACATGTTACAGCGGTAAAGAAGCTCTTAATATGCTCGAAGTATGTCATGCCAAGCACGAACCGTATAATCTGGTTCTGCTTGACTGGAAGATGCCTCAGATGGACGGCATAGAGGTGGCAAAGCAGATCCGCGAACGCTACGACAAAGAGACGACAGTCATTATCCTTACTTCGTTTAACTGGGACGAGATCATGGAAGAGGCTATCCATGCTGGCGTAGACAGCTTCCTCGCCAAGCCCCTGTTCGCTTCTAATGTTATCGATGAGTTCGAGCGTATAGCACGCAAGAATAATATGAGCCTTTACAAGGAGAAGAGCCGTGCCGATCTTAAGGGCAGACGTATTCTCATGGCGGAAGATGTTGTTATCAATGCCGAGATAATGAAGCAGGTAATCATAGTCCGTGGCGCGGAGATCGATCATGCTGAGAATGGTAAGATCGCACTCGAGATGTTTAAGAACAGCGAAGAGAATTATTACGACGCTATCCTGATGGATGTGCGTATGCCGGAGATGGATGGCCTTGAAGCAAGCGCTGCCATACGTGCTCTCGCAAGACCCGATGCAGCGAAGATACCTATCATCGCATTGACAGCCAATGCCTTTGACGAAGACGTTCAGAGGTCTTTGCAGGTCGGTATGAATGCACATCTGTCGAAGCCGGTCGAGCCGGAAAGACTTTATCAGACACTTGAAGAACTTATTTGGGAATCGGAGCAAATATGAGTAATATCGACAATGCATCCGCATACGATTCAGGTGTTTACGACAGCAATATCGTAAACGTATTGCCGTACTACACGGAGTTTCACGCACAGGTCATGGACCTCGTGAAGACGATGGGGCTTAATGCTCCCGAGTGGCTCGACACGGGCTGCGGTACCGGTACACTCGCTCTTCGTGCCCTAAGCGAAAACGACAGCATACGTTTCACTCTTGCAGACCCCTCAGCACAGATGTTGGAGCAGGCACGCGCGAAAACAGGGGACAAGGCTTCTTACGTAAACTGCGGCTCACACGAGCTTTCATTCGAGAACAAGTTCGATGTCGTTACTGCAATACAAAGCCACCACTACTACGACAAGCCGGGCAGGGAGCAGGCTGTGAAGCACTGCTATGATGCACTTAAAGAAGGCGGCGTATTCGTGACATTCGAGAATATAAAAATGTCGACTGAAGCAAGTGATGCTATCGGGCTTAAGCGCTGGGAGAATTTCTTAAGTAAGAGTTTTGATGAAGAGGAAGTAAACGCCACATTGACAGACGCGGAGTCGAAGTGTTCCCGATCACGATAGAAGAACATCTGAAGCTTCTTAAGGAATGCGGCTTTACGTCTGTAAATGTCCTGTGGCAGTCTTATCTTCAGGCAGGTTTCTGGGCGATCAAATAAGAGGAGGTCTTTATGCCGATTCTTGCATCATTTATGGTTCCTCATCCGCCGCTTATCGTTCCTGCGGTAGGACGCGGAGGTGAGAAGGAAGTTTCCAAGACTATAGAGTCTTATGAGAAAGTTGCCGAAGAGGTTGCTGCTTTGGCGCCGGATACGATAGTTATCACAAGTCCTCACTCGGTGATGTATTACGATTATTTCCATATAAGTCCCGGAGCCGGGGCACAAGGCTCCTTCGAGCGCTTCAGAGCGCCGCAGGTTAAGTTTAACGAGCAGTACGATGAGGCTCTCGTGAAGAGAATTTGTGAGATCGCTGACCGCGAGGGCTTCCCGTGCGGCACTCAGGGGGAGCGTGATTCCGAACTTGATCACGGCACGATGGTGCCGTTGTGGTTTATCCGTAATAAGTATAAGGGCGGGAAGATCGTAAGGATCGGACTGTCAGGTCTGCCCTATAAGGACCACTATAAATTGGGGCAAATAATAGCCGAGGCGGTCGATTCAGAAAAAAGTAACATTGTTATAATCGCGAGCGGTGACCTGTCGCATAAGCTGCAGGACTACGGTCCGTACGGCTTCGCGAAAGAAGGTCCCGAGTACGATAAGAAGATAATGGATGTCATGGGAAGAGCCGCTTTCGATGAGCTTCTTAAGTTTGATGAGGACTTCTGTGACAGGGCTGCCGAGTGCGGACACAGGTCTTTCGTGATAATGGCGGGTGCATGGGACGGCAGGAAAGTGACTCCCCAAGTCTACTCGCACGAAGACGTCACGGGCGTCGGATACGGGATTTGTTCTTTTTATCCCGAAGGAGGTCAGAATGGGTGATATCTATGTTGAGCTCGCGAGACAGTCGCTTACAAGTTACATAAAAGACGGGAAGAAGCTTCAGATGCCTGAGGGGCTTCCCGAAGAGTTGATGAACAGACGCGCAGGGGCATTCGTATCGCTTCATAAGAACGGTGAGCTTAGAGGCTGCATCGGAACGATCGGACCTACGACTTATTGTGTCGCGCAGGAGATAATCAATAACGCGATCAGCGCATCAACCCGTGATCCGAGATTCCCTGCTGTTAAAGAGGATGAGATTGATCAGCTTGAGATCAATGTGGATGTTCTCGGCGAACCTGAAGACATAGATTCTCTCGATAAACTGGACGTAAAAAGGTACGGCGTGATCGTCTCGACGCCTGACGGCAGAAGAGGACTGTTGCTGCCCGATCTCGAGGGTGTGGATACAGTCGAAGACCAGGTGTCGATCGCGATGTATAAGGGCGGGATTTATTCGCACGAGAAGATCTATCTTCAAAGATTCGAAGTGGTGCGTCATATATGAGTTGGTGTGAGGCCTGTTTCCGTCACTGCAAGCTTGATGAGGGTGCTATAGGATTCTGCGGTGCTCGTGTCTGTCGCGACGGCAAGGTGGTCGCAGAAAACTACGGGCGCATCACATCGCTTGCGCTGGACCCGATTGAGAAGAAGCCGCTCAACCGTTTCTTCCCGGGTTCGCGTATTCTGTCTGTCGGAAGTTACGGGTGCAATCTGAGATGCCCTTTCTGTCAGAACAGTGAGATCTCATGGGGAGATGAAGTGAAGCTTTACGGGGAAGATGCGCGAGTTATTGACACTGAAGAACTTGTGAGCATCGCTCTGAAGTACAAGGACCGAGGTAATATCGGTATCGCATTTACATATAATGAACCACTGGTGGGATTCGAGTTCGTGCGCGATACGGCAAAGCTTTCTCATGAGAAGGGATTGAAGAATGTCATCGTAAGTAACGGCACTGCGGAGACTGATATCCTGAGGCAGATCGCGCCGTATATCGATGCGATGAATATAGATCTTAAGTGCTTCGATTCCGATACTTATAAGAACACACTCGGAGGCGACTTCGGGATGACGAAGTCTTTCATAGAAGAAGCCGCCAAGACTTCACACGTGGAACTGACAACGCTTATCGTTCCCGATATTAATGATTCAGAAGATATGATGCGAGAAGAGGCTGAATGGATCGCTTCGATCAGCGATGAGATCCCGCTTCATGTGTCGCGCTTCCATCCGTGCTTTCATATGACTGACCGCGGACCGACACCCGTCAGTACGGTTTATGAATTGGCGGAAATTGCAGGTGAGAAGCTTAAGTACGTCTATACCGGTAACTGTTAGTCAGGCGGGGATGGTTCTCAAGTGGTACATGCCGTTTTTATGTACCACTTGAGAACCGTCCCCGATTGGATCATTTGCGTCCTGTCAGGTAATAGACCGCGAGCTGTGTGCGGTGTGCGAGTCCTTCTTTAAGCAGGATGTTGCTGATGTAGTTCTTGACCGTGCCTTCTGAAATGAACAGCTTCTCTGCAATCTCCTTATTGGACAGACCTGACGCAACGGCTTCGATTATCTCAATCTCACGCGCGGTGTACTTCTCCTTATCGAAGTTGCTGTTCGGGCGGATTCCCGCATCGACGAACTTATCGAATACCTGCTCATCCATAACCTTCGCACCCTGATGGATCGAGCGGATCATCTGCTTTAAGTCCTCAGGCTTATGGTTCTTAATGAAGTATCCCTTCGCGCCTTCTGTGAGGGCTTTCTGAACGAGATCGTCGTCATCGAATGTCGTGAGGATCATTACCTTGCCCAAGTTCTCGGCAACGAAGATTCGAGTCGCTTCTATACCGTCCATTACGGGCATCTGGATATCCATGAGAGCGACGTCGCACGGGGTCTTGCGCGCCAGGTCGACTGCTTCTTTGCCGTTGGATGCACATCCGATGACATTGAAGTCATCGTCTATGTCGAGGATGATCTTCATTCCGTCTCTTACGAAATCGCTGTCATCAACTATCAGTACTTTGATCGGATCCATCTGCATTCTCCTTCTTCGTCTCGAGCGGCAGTATCATGTTGATCGTAAACCCGCCGATCGAATCTATATCCATATAACCTTTGACCTTGCGCACGCGGGCTTTCATGCCCTGTATGCCCATGCTTTCTTCGATGTTATCGGCACCCTTGCCGTTGTCACTTATCGTCGCACGTACGACCTCGCCCAATACGTTGATACTTATCTTTATCTCATCGCATCCTGAATACTTGAGCGAATTCGTGACAGCTTCAAATGAATTGTCGAGTATGATCTCCCAGATATTCTCGGGGATGGTGCGTCCGTCCTCGTCAATCTCAAGCGATGTCTTTATGCCGTACTCTTCTTCACACTCGCTGAGCAATGCCTGCAAAGACTTCAGTGCCATACGCGACTTGTCGGGACGCTCGTTTCTTATTATGACGCGGATCTCGTCCATGCTTCCGCGCAGGTTATCGATAACTTCCTGCAGGATGGACGTGCTTTTCGCAGGGTTCTTCTCGACCAGAACTTTCGCTGCTTCCAGTTTGTAAAGAGAGCCGTTGATGCTGTGCCCCAGTTTATCGTGCAGAGCCTGCGAGATCCTTCCCTTCTCCTCGAGAAGCTCGTTCTCGTGCTGGAGTCGGGACTTGTAAAGTTCGTTCTTATGCGCTTCCTTGCTGTGCTCGATGTCGGACTTGAGCTTGGACTCTTCCTCCAGGTTTACCTCTGTCGTGCGCGCATACCAGCCGATGACTTTGCTGTGCTGGTAGTAGATGAGCACGAGCAGCACCATGATCACGAAGTAGTACTTAAGGTCGAGCCCGAACTTCCACGCGAGCGGCAGTACGTACATGACGCCGAGGTAAGCGGGTGTGGGCAAGTGACTTACGAGGTCGAGGTAGGCTATTGCCGTGAAGCAGATACCAACGGAAGGAAAAAGGAACAGCGCCGCTATTGACGCTGCTCCTTCGCCTATTAACCATACTTTACGCGGGACCTTTACGGGCTCTGTCTCCGGCATCACTGCGAAAAGCAGAAACACCGCACTTATAAGTAACGTTAAGCCGCCGGCGGACGGGTCGTCCAGGAAAGAGAACACACCGTCGAAGGCGAGGGCGATGATGCCCAGAGCCTTAACAAAAACGAAGTAGTTATTCCTAATCCGGCTTTCCAAAATCCTTACTTCCTTACTCCTGTTCGCGTACGCGAAGCCCCAGGACTCCTACGACGAATATTATAACCAAATACGCTGCCGTTACACAAAGCATCAGGGTGTATCCGGAGGAGTCGCCGTTCATGAATCGGTTGATCGTGAACATCGACCATCTCTGGGGCATCAGGAGTGACGCTTTCTTGTAAAGTTCGCTCGCACCGCTGATGTCAAAGTACGTACCTGCGATGAGTGCGGAGATTGCCCAGATAACGAATGAGAGGATCGCCGCGGGTGCCATAGTATCGAAGTACAGTCCCGCGCACAGGCTCATCAGGTCGAAGATAAGTCCCGTGAGGAAGATGACCGTGAAGAACTGCAGGGTGGATATGCCGATGTCGCTCTTTACGAAGAGGACGGAGCTTACCGTCATGAGGACTGCCTGCGTCAGTGCGATCGTGAACGACAGAAGTACCTTGGACAGTAGGTAGCTCGCCTTGCTTGCCTTTGTAAGCAGGATCCTGCTGTAGACGTGATCCTTCTTCTCCGCGAAAACCGTATTCAGGATAAGTACGCCGCCGAAGACAAATGCCAGGGAAGCGGTCGCGACGCAGAAAGAGATGTTTCTTGTCTTGTAGAAATCAACCTCATCGCCGCCGCCGGAGACGAATGTAACCTCGGGCATATCGTATGTGTTTCCGGTGCCTGCAAGCTCATTCTCGAGGCTGGTCTTAAGAAGGTCGAATCTTTCATCCTCGCCTATCGAATACAGCTCGGTATCTTCCGCATTATCGCGGAGAACGATGACCGCGTTTACATGGTCTTCGTTCGCTGTATATTCGGCATTTTCTCTTATCTGTTCATCGGTCAGAGAAGAAGCATCGGCGCGGAATATCTGGAACAATCCTGCAGAGTTTAAGTTGTTGCAGATGCGTTCGGAATCTTCATTCATTACTGTGTCGTAGACCTTAACGGGATATCTGTAGTAGTCGACGTTATAAGCCATCTGCTCATCGTAAGTCGTGAGATTGTGGACGCCGTCCGACATGTCTGCTGCCGGCATCCTGTACCACAGATCCATGAGGAGTGTGGACAGCACGGGGATCAGGATCCCGATGATGATAAAAGCTTTATTACGAAGGATGAGTTTACCTGAAGATCTTGCCATCCTTAATGCGGAACCAAACATAACTTAAACCTCTTTCTTTTTTGCTGTGATGAACATGCCGAGTCCGATGCTGATAACGGTCATCAGAGTGAGCACTGTGATGCACGGCATAAGGTAATAGCTGCTGCCGTTGACCGAGAGCTCTACGAGCGTTCTGTTGACGAAGTACAGGGGAGACATCTGCTTAACCGTCTGTGACACGGAGCTGAGCATATAAGTCTCGAAGCAGCCTCCCACGTAACCCCAGAACCAGATGACCACAAACAGAAGTCCGATCGATGCGGCGGTGTTCCTGAAGATGATGAAGAACAGCATGCCGAATGCGATGAAGGCCAATGTCGTGAACATCATGATGGCGACGCTTAAGACGGGATGGTTCAGTTTGATGTCAAACAGGAACAGCACGAGTCCGCCTGTAATGAGTATCATCGACAGCCATGTCGTGAGCACGCATGCGATGAGTTTCCCCAAGTATGTGTGCACACCGCTTGCAGTAGAACTTCTGAAACGGATGCCGATGTTCTGCCTTCTCTCGGTGATGTAGATAAGGCACAGGAACACGGAGCACAGCGAAGCGAAATAAACTGTCTGCACGATGCAGTAGTATGTGTCCGCATCCGGCTGCTCGGCTGCCTCGATGCTTCCGGTGTTTACGCTTGTACTGCCGGTATCGCCGTTCATGACATGGTCGACGTTATAAAGAACGTACTGTACGATCCTCGCGTCGATCTCGGCGTTGCTTCTGCCCGTGATGCTGTAGTCATCCCCGCCGAAATCTATAAAGACATCGATGCTGCCGTCTCTTAAGAGCTTCTCCGGGTCTGCGTTATCGTACTTAACGACTGTGAGACCTTCGTCTTCGAAGCCTTCCTTAAGATAGTCCTCTGCGTAAGAGTATTTACTGTCTTCGCTCATCTCGTATCCGATGGTAAAGTCCTCGCCCGTCTCGGCCTGGTCAAGCAATGTGTGGAATACATTTGTGAGTGCCGCGATGACGACCAATGCTCCCACGATCGTGATGATTATCACGGACTTTGCTCTGAAGATGAGCTTCAGATAATTCTTTGTCAGTGTAATGATCCTGCTCATGTTATTAACCTTCCGTGTAATCTCTTAACTTCTTTCCCGTAAGTGTGAGGAAGACCTCCTCGAGTGAGATGTCCTCGTTCTTGTCCTTCCTTACCATGTCCTTAAGTTCTTCCTTGGTGCCGATGGCTATTATCTTGCCGTTGTCCATGATCGCGATGCGTGTGCAGATCGCTTCGACCTCTTCCATATAATGGCTGGTGTAGATGACTGTCGCGCCCTTCTTGTTCGCTGCCTTGATGCTCTCGAGGATGAAGTTTCTTGACTGCGGATCGATACCTACCGTGGGCTCGTCGAAGATCAGAAGCTTCGGGTGATGACCCAATGCACATGCGATGTTAAGTCTTCTCTTCATTCCTCCCGAGAAAGTCTTCGCGAAGGCGTTGCGCTTGTCGTTGAGTTTTACAAAGTCGAGGGACTCGTCGATCGCATCTTTCAGAGCCTGTCCCCTGATGCCGTACAGGGAAGTGAAGAGCTCCACATTCTCCCAAGCTTTGAGGTTGTCGTAGATCGCGAGGTCCTGAGGAATGTATCCGATCAGGGGCTTGATCTTATTGATGTCTTTTCTGTTGTTGTAACCGAAGACTTCGATCGTTCCTGCCGTGGGCTTGAGAAGCGAGCAGACCATGTTCATGGTGGTGGACTTGCCGGCGCCGTTCGGACCCAGAAGACCGAAGATCTCTCCTTCGCGGATCTCGAGTGACAGGCCGTCTACCACAGCCTTGTTGTCATATTTCTTGATAAGTCCGTCGAGCTTTACTACTGTTGTCATCTCTCTATTCTCCTTAATCTGTGTGCGCCCCATAGCGCCTTTTCTGATGTTATTCTACGGGAGCGGTGTACAGAAGAATAATGCCGAAAGACAGTTTCTTATGTGACTTTTGTCATATTGTCGGGAGTGTTCAATTATCTTTGTGGGTGTAAAATAAATACGATAAATGGGGTTAGAATGCCTATTTGTTTAAATCCAGTAATGGGAGGAAATTTTATGAAGACAAGCAAGAAGTTGATCGCTTCTGCAGTATGCGTTTCCATGCTCGCTTCTCTTGGCGGATGTGCTTTGTTCGACAAGGATGATGAGGGTGTGCTCAAGGCTGCAGACGACTACGCAACAGCAATCCAGAAGGTTAAGCTCGGTGACATTACCGGTCTTATGACAAACGGTGAGGACCTTGAAGAGTCCCTCGATTACCTCGTAAATGATACAGAGGGTATGCCTGCAGGTTATGCAGACATGTGCTCTGCAATCGCAGGTACAATCTCTTATGAGATCGATGAGGAGTCTGTTCAGTCTTCCAAGAAGAACGCAGAGGGAAGTGTTGATGTAACATGGACTCTCGTTGACTACGAGGCTGTTTTCGAGCAGGTAAGCGAAGACGGCGGTGACGTTGATGCATTCATCGATGCTCTTACAGAAGATGACGCGCAGACGCAGACAATTTCTTCAACAATCAATTTCGTTCTTGAGGACGAGGCATGGCTCGTTGACGATGAGGACGGAGACATCATTAATGAAGTTTATTCTTTCTATGCAGACGCTGCAGGTTACACATTCGTACCTCCTCTCATGGACTACATCGAAGATGCTTACTGGTACTATTCTGATGACAGCGTTTATTCCAACTTCGGTCAGATCGAGCTCGACATCATCACAACTACTGAGGGTGAAGAGATTCCTTTCGAGTTCACATATGAGTACTACTACAACGGTGAGCTCATCTTCACAAGCGATGTTTGTGAAGACGTAGGACACTGGATCGAGGCTTACTATGGTCCTGACTATGATCCTGCTGCACAGGTTGATGACAGAGGATTCCTCGTTGCAGGTGAGTACAGATGTATCATGTACGATCTGGCTGGCAACGTTCTTGCTGATTCCACATGTACTGTTGAGAACATCGACTACGGAGAAGCAGACGCAAGCATGATCGATGATGTTGTTTGGTACTGGACAGATGAGGAAGATACATATATCGATACAGATTCCATCGAGCTCGATATCATTCCTACAACTGAAGGACAGGAGTGCATCTGGAACTTCTATTACGAGATCTACCTCGGCGACGAGCTCGTATATGTAAGTGATGCTATGGAGGATCAGGGCTACTGGATCGAGGCTTACTACAACACAGGTTATCCGGATGTTGAGACAAACGGTGACGGCAACCTCGTAGCAGGTGAGTACACATGCGTATTCTACGATCTCAACGGCAACTCAATTGCAGCCGCTACATGTACTGTTGAAGAGAGCTGATTATAAGATTACTGAGATCTTTAATGAGAAGGTCCGGAGCAATCCGGACCTTTTCTAATGCTATAATGTCCGTATGACTGATGAATTCAAAGTATTGATGATAGATGATGATGAAGTGATCGCTAAGACTACTGCGGAGTACTTCAATATGTTTGATGTGAAGACGGCATACGTTACGAACTACGACGATGCCGTTGATTTCCTTGAGAAGAACATGGTGAGCCTGCTGCTTCTCGACATCAACCTCGGCGACAGGTCGGGCTTCGACCTTTGCAAAAAGGTGCGCGAGGACTACGACATGCCGATCTTCTTCATAAGCGCGCGTACAAGTGACGATGATGTTCTTATCGCGCTTAATATCGGAGGCGACGATTACATCAAGAAGCCGTACACCTTGAGTATCCTGCTCGCAAAGGTTAAGTCTACACTCGCGCGTTATGAGCGTGAGGCAAAGGCTGCCGAGAGTGCTCCTGTAAGCAGTTCGGGTTCAACTTCACTTGCATCCGATATCCATCTTGATACCAACACACATAAGCTTCTGGTCAAGGGTGAGGCGGTAAGCCTCAAGGCTATGGAATACAAGATGCTCCTGTATCTTCTTGAGAATCGCGGCCGCGTGGTCACGAAGGACGAACTTCTGAAGAACGTCTGGGATGACGAATACATCGGCGAGGGTACACTTGCGGTACACATAAGACACCTGCGTGAGAAGATAGAGACCGACCCCAAGAACCCCGATATCATCAAGACTGTCTGGGGTGTCGGCTACATGATCGAGGAAACAGCGTGAAGAATTATTTTCGGGCAGTGCTGCTGATAGCGATCCTTTTTGTGCTCGGTATCGGTGTGTTCGCCCTGTCTACCTTAAGCGGCATTACAGCATCTTCGCTTGCGAATGAGACGGTCGTTGTTCTTAATGACTTGACGCAGGATTGCGCGGAGAACTGGGATGATCTGTCGGTTGTCTCCGAGACCGATTACGGCGTCTATTATGTCGTGCTCGATTCTACTAACGGTGTGCGAATTGATCAGCGCCCGGGTGTCATAGCAGGGAGGTTGACGGTCGAGACTGCGATCAAGAACAGATACCCTTATCAGTATGTAACAAGAGGCGATCAGATTCTCGGTGCTGTAATAGTTATCGATGACGGACGCGCTGATGTGCGTTCCGCGAGAATGACGATACTTGCCGCATTAACTGTTACAGGTTTTATCATCATCGCGGGTGCGGTTATATACGGACTGTATGTTAAGAAGAATATAGTTACTCCGTTCAGCAGGATGGAAGAGTTCGCAGGCAAGGTCGCCGAAGGTAATCTTGATGAACCGTTGATGATGGAGAAGAACAATATGTTCGGCGTGTTCTCGGAAAGCTTCGATATCATGCGTGAGGAGTTAAGCGCTTCGCGAGCCCGTGAGATCGCGCTGCAGAAGAAGGAGAAGGAACTGGTCGCTTCTTTAAGTCACGATCTGAAGACTCCTATTACAGGAATCAAGCTTACGACAGAGCTTCTTAAGGCGAAGAATGAGATGGGTGCTCATGATGCCGATATGGAAGAGAAACTCGATAATATCTATAAGAAAGCTGATCAGATAGATGTGCTCGTGACGGATCTGTTCACATCAACGCTCGATGACCTGGGTGAAGTAAAGGTAGTTCTTAATGACGAACCCTCGAGCGTGCTGGTTGATATTGTCCGCAAGTATGACGATAAGAATCTTGCTGTTATGGATGAAGTACCGGGCGTTATCATCAGCACTGATGTTAAGAGGATGAGCCAGGTAATCGGCAATATAATCCACAATTCCTATAAGTATGCGGATACGAAGATCGATGTCGGATTCAAGGTTGTAGAAAACAACCTCGAGATGCGTATCCGCGACTACGGTCCGGGTGTGCCTGATTCTGAACTTGATCTGATCACGAATAAGTTCTATCGCGGAAAGGCTCAGAGTGAGTCGGGCGCGGAAGATTCCGGTCTCGGTCTTTATATCGCGAAGAATCTCATGGAGAAGATGAACGGCTCCCTTATCTGCGAGTCTGATAACGGCCTTGCAATTACTTTAGTAATACCCCTCGCGTGATCCCGTTAAGAAATTGATAAGAATTTAACAAGACTTCGGCAAAGAAGTCATGCGCAGGAACTCATACAATACGAGCATAAGAAACTCGAATGAGAAGGAGAATAGGTATGAGTTCGGTTTTAAAGACAGAGAAATTATGCAAGTCATTTTCTAACGGCGGCGTGCAGCAGCATGTAATCAAGAATCTCGATCTGGAGATCGTTAAGGGTGACTTCACGGTAATAATGGGAGCATCCGGCTCCGGTAAGTCCACGCTTCTGTATGCGCTGTCCGGAATGGATAAGCCGACGATGGGAAAGATCCTCTTTAATGGCGAAGAGATCCAGGACATGAGCAACGATCAGCTTGCCTCATTCAGACGAGGTAACTGCGGATTCGTTTTTCAGAGCATTTATCTTCTTGAGAATCAGACGGTTCTGGATAATGTCTTAACAGGCGCGCTCATCGTACAGAAGAATTCACCTGAATTAGTAAAGAAGACAAAAGAGCTTCTTAAGAAGGTCGGAATTAAAGAAGAACTTTGGAACAAGTATCCGAATCAGCTCTCGGGCGGTGAGGCGCAGAGAGTAGGAATCGTAAGAGCGATCATCAATAATCCTACGATTCTCTTCGCAGATGAGCCTACCGGACAGCTCAATTCCGCATCGGGTAAAGACGTTCTTGATATCTTCACGGAAGTACATAAGAACGGTCAGAGCATCGTGATGGTGACGCATGACCTGAAGACCGCACTGCGCGGCACGAGAGTTCTCTTCTTAAGAGACGGCAATGTCGTCGGCGAGTACAGGATGAGGAACTACGGCGAAGACGATATGAAGGAAAGACGCACAGGATTGCAGAACTTCCTCGATGAGATGGGATGGTAATTCACATGAAGATCTTAAGACTATCGTTATTCAATTTAAGAAAGAACAGAAGAGAGGCCCTGGCAATCGTCTTCCTTTCCTTGATCACGGTCTTCCTCCTGGGAACAGCTGTTACTAACATTCTGGGCATGGATAATACCTATGATGAGTGCTTCAGGCAGACCGGAAGCTTTATGAACAGCCTGGAATTCGATGCGGATGTATACCGTTCTTTATACAGGGATATCCTTGAAGAAGACTTCGGCATCGAAGAAACGCAGAAGTTCGATCAGCTTTTTGGAATCAGCGTTAATGTTCTTTACAAAAGCGGTGAGAAGGTCGGCTATAATATCCAGATCGTGACACAAGAGTCCGAGCATAAACTGGAAGATTTTGTTATGGAAGACAGTCTTTCTGATGACGAGATAAGTGAGCTGGAACACCCCATCTGGCTTCCTATGGCTGTGCATCTGAACGGAGGATTCGAGCCCGGTGATACATTTACAATGATCATCGGCGGAAGGGAGTATCCTTTTACGGTAGCAGGTATCTATAATGCGGGTCTCGGTAACGAATCCGGATTCGGATACAGACTTGTTATCAGTGACAGGGATTATGAACTTTTGAGAAATATATTCTCCGAGCAGGTCTGTCTGGCATTTGACACTGAAGAACGCTTTGATACGGATGCATATATAGATGAGTGCGAAGCAAGATCTTCCGAGAATCTTTCAAGCAATCTGTCTGCTCATACATACTGGTCAGAGAAGGGTAATGAGACAAGTTTTGTAACTCTGTTTATGAGTCTCTCTGCGGTTCTGGCAGGTGTCACGATGGCGGCATCCGTTCTTCTCATCAGACACAAGATAAGTAACGACATCGAGGATCAGATGCAGCAGATCGGTGTCCTGGAGGCGTTGGGCTACAGATCGAACGAGATATCATGCTCTTATATCTTCGAGTATGTGATCACCACGGGAATCGGTTCCGTCTTAGGCATCATTGCTGCCTGTGCATTCTCTCCGGTAATGGATTCGTTTGTAGGCGGCCTGATGGGACGTGTCATTCACAGATTTCCTGAAGTTATTAAGATTATTGCGGTGGCAGCTTTGGTGGTTGCGGTAACTACGCTTTTCGCTTTGCTTAAGGCAAGACATATCAAGAAATTCCCTCCTGTAGTAGCTTTCCGTAAGGGTATAAAAACACACAGCTTCAGAAAGAATTTCTTCCCGCTCGAAAAGACGGGGAACAACATCAACGTAAGGCTTGCTTTTAAGAGCTTCTTCCGTAATATCATGACTAACATAGGAACGGGGCTTTGTATCGTGCTCGCCGGAACTGCAATGATGTTTGCCGTAGCAGGCTGGGATTTCTTTAAGGACAGCGATGCTATTATGCATTGTCTTGGAATAGAGGTCGCGGATGAGAGGATACAGCCTCTGGACGGTGTGGATGCATATGAATTAGCAGATGAACTTCTTGCTTTCCCCGGTGTTCGTAAGACGATGGTTACCTATAACTTTGAGCAGGTGTCTGTGGTTGGCGATCGAAGTGAAACGTTTGCAATGGTATATGAAGACTTTTCAGAGACTGAGAATATCTTTGTTTCTGAAGGAAGGTTACCCGAACACGATAATGAAGTGGCAATATCCCTCAAAAGACACAACACCGATGGTCTGAATGTCGGTGACAGCATAACATTGGAAGGCGACGGAACAAGAAAGAGCTACGTCATCACAGGAATCGTTCCTGAGATGGGCAATAATGGTATGAATATCTACATGACTAATGAAGCGTTCTTGAGATGCAATCCCAATGCCCGCCCCAATGTGGTTGAGGTTTTCCTCGAGGAAGGTGTCGACAGAGCCGAGTTCGAGAGACAGATAACCGGGGTCTACGGTGCAAGTGCTCAAGATGCGGCCGAAGCGGCTTCACAGGGAGGTACTCTTGAAGAGCGTATCAGAAGTGCAGCGGATGCACAGATGGCAACGCTGATCTCGCGTTACGGAGTGACGGATATCGACTATGCTATTGTGATCGGCGATCAGGTTATTACAGGAAGAAGCAGCGGATTCGTCATTAAGGAGATGAATTCCTTCCTTGAGCTATCCAAGTCTCAGTTGGAGCCTATAGCAAATATGTTTAAGGTCTTCTGCGGAGCCGGAGCAATATTCGTATCGATAGTCGTTGCAGCTATACTTGCGATCATCGCGGCTTCAAACATCAGAAGGCAGCGTAAGGATCTGGGTATCATGAAGAGCATGGGTTATACATCCAAGGATCTTATGAAGCAGCTCGCGCTCTCAATGCTTCCGACGACGGTGGTTTCATCTGCGATCTCCATAGTTATCGGATCAATCGTTTACAAATTGTTCTGGGTTGTAGGATTCGGATGTGTAAATAACCCTAACCTCCCCATAATGATCATCACTGCTATATTACTTGTCGTCTTTTGCTACATCGTGACTTACCTTGCAGCAGGCAAGATCAAGCAGGTATCAGTAACAGAACTCATGACAGAATAAGAGGTAATAAGGATGAAAAAAGCAATAACAACTACATTGGCATTGATGCTTACATTATCAGCTGTCATGAACAGCGCGAGCGCTGCTCAGAACGAGGAGGTATCAACAGATACGACGAATACGCAGACAACGACCGACGAGCGAGTCTACTGCCTGGCTTCCGTAAGTAAGGTATATGTGACCGCGGCTGTCATGCAGCTCGTGGATCAGGGCCTGGTTGACCTCGATGCTCCGGTCACGGAGTATATCCCTGACTTCACGATGGCAGATCCGAGATATACCGAGATCACTGTCAGAATGCTTATGAATCACACATCAGGAATTATGGGTACGACGCTTCTTAATGAAGGTTTGTATGAGGATTATGATGTCGATCTGCATGAGGTCCTTCTTAATAACCTCGCGACTCAGAGTCTTAAGGCGGATCCGGGTGCGTATGCTGCTTACTGTAACGACGGCTTCGGACTTCTGCAGCTGATCGTCGAGAATGTATCGGGTATGAGTTATACGGATTACATTACAAATGAGCTTGCAGGCTCGATCGGATTAAGCCATACGGGAACCCCCTGTAATGCATATGAAATCGGTAATCCTATTGATGTATATGTTAATAATCTTCCTTACGATTATGAGTACTGTATGGATGTCGGATCGGGCGGAGTCGTCGCAACTGCCTCTGATGTGGCGATGTTCGGAAGTTCATTCTTCACAGGCAGCGAGAGCCTTATAAGCCAGGAACTCGTCGATGAGATGGCGCTGTGTTGGACTGATTCCGATAATGAGTATCTTGACGGATGCGGCTTGGGCTGGGACTACGTTGAGATGCTGCAGTATGAACAGGCCGGCGTGCAGATCGTGGGAAAAGGCGGAGATGTCTTGACCATGCATTCACAGCTTATGGTCGCACCCGAGAATGAGATAAGCGTAGCTGTATTATCAAGCGGCGGCAACAGCACTTACTGCATGCTTATGTGTGAGGCTCTTATGAACATCGCACTCGAAGAGCAAGGGATAGAAGTGCAGCCCCTGGAGCCCCGTGAGGTCGAGATCGTTGATGATATGCCCGAAGAATTAGAACAGTACGCCGGATTCTACTGCTGTACTTCTCCGATGCCGGGCCTTGGCGAAGTAAGTTTCTCCGATAACGGGCAGATGCTTCTTGAGATCACGATGTTTGACGGCAGAACGGCGGAATATCATTACAGATACACTGACTGCGGCGGATTTGTTGAGGTTAATGACAGCGGCAGTATAAGAGCAAATCAGAGAATACTGTTCTTTGAGCGCAGTGAGGATGGACAGGTTTACATTGCCGGCGAACAGTATGCCGAGGTGCCGGAAGTCGGATCCTACATAAATAACTCGTATGTTGCTCAGCGCATTGAGGCAAACCCGATAAGCGATGAACTGCAGGCGGTCTGGGAAGGTTACTGTGCAGTGCCCTATGCGGCATATAACAACAGATATTCTTCCGGCGTTTATGATTCGCCGTTCGATTTCATGATGATGCCCGATGGGCTTCCGGGATATGTGCTCGCAGGGACAGGCTTGGGAGCAAGGCTGCTTAGGATCGAAGATGAGACAACTGCAGTCGCGGTCGAGACCATGCCGTGCTCAAGCAGCAGAGATCTTATCGACCTTTATGTGAATGAAGACGGCACGTTAAACGTGACTACAGGTAATTCCTATATATCTCTCGCGGCCATTCCGGAGTTCACTTCTGATTTAACAGAAGTCGAGCTTACAACCGATTGTGCTTCCTGGTACAGGATCAGTGACGAGATGGCTTATGAGATGATCAATGCAGATTGTCCCGAAGACGCAGTAATATACGTATACAACAAGTTCTTCGAGCCTGTATATACAACCCACTACCTCGATGCAGCGGACAGCATCAACCTTCCTGAGGGAGGCTTCATCGTCTTCCTCGGTCAGACCGGAGAAAGCGTTACAGTAAGTTAATAAATGAAATGTTAAAATAGTTTTATCATTCTATCCGCAAAGGAGATCAAACTCATGGAAATCAAAGTATATCGTTGTAAGCATTGCGGTAATATCGCGATAAAGGTTATCAACTCCGGCGTTCCCATGTCATGCTGCGGTGAGGCTATGGAAGAACTTGTACCCGGCTCAGTTGATGCGGCAGTTGAGAAGCACGTTCCTGTAGTTACACGTGACGGCGATAAGGTGACTGTATCCGTAGGTTCCGTTGCACATCCTATGACAGCCGAGCACTACATCCAGTTTGTTATCCTTGATACGACGGCGGGTGTTCAGATCGCAAGCCTGAATCCGAATGATGATCCTGTTGCTGTATTTACAGTTCTTTCCGGAGCTGAGGTTAAGAAGGCATACGCTTACTGCAACCTCCACGGTTTCTGGGTAAGCTGAATCAACCGGTCTGATATTTGAATAAAAAACGGGAGCTCTGTTAAAGGGCTCCCGGTTTTATACGTGAGGGACTTTATCCATGAAGACACGGATCGAAGGCGATTACATAGCAGCGTTCCCCGAGGGCCGCATTACATACGATAATGCGGGTCTGACCGAGCAGGAATTAAGAAAGATAATCGAAGATAATCCCGATAAGGAACTCATTATAGATGCCGAGGATCTCGAGTATGTATCGAGCGCGGGGTTAAGAGTTCTTTTCGCGCTGCCGCGCCGCAAGGAAGGAAAGCTTGCCATCAGGAATGCGGGTCCCGAGCTGTACGAGATACTCGATATGACCGGTTTTACCGAGCTGTTTAATGTCAGCAAGAAGATGAAGACGGTCAGTGTCGAAGGATGCGAGGTCATAGGTAAAGGCGCATACGGTACCGTCTATAAGATCGATGAGGATACCATAGTAAAAGTCTATGATTCGCCCGACAGTCTGCCGCTTATCGAGAACGAGAGGAAGAAGTCCAAGCAGGCGTTCATCAAAGGGATCCCGACTGCGATAAGCTACGACATAGTTCGCGTCGGCGACAGTTACGGTTCGGTGTTCGAGCTTTTGCAGGCGGACAATCTTAACGATTACTATCTGGATAATCCCGGCAAAGAGGATGAGATCATCGATCAGTATGTTCAGATGTTAAAGACTGTTCATTCGGTTCAGATCGAAGCAGGTGCGCTCCCGTTCTATACGGATACCTTTACAGGCTGGCTCGACAGGCTTAAGGGTGTTATCCCCGCGGATGTTGATGAAGGGGTTAGAGCCCTGATAAGTAATATGCCGGAGGATCTTCATATCGTTCACGGCGATGTCCAGATGAAGAATGTGATGTTCGCAGGCAACGAGCCGATGCTTATCGATATGGAGTCGTTAAGTACAGGCGATCCGGTGTTCGACCTCGCGGGACTTTATGTGTGCTACAAGGCATATAACGAGGATGAGCCCGATAATACAGAGCACTTCCTCGGACTTAATAAGGAAAGCTGCGACCGCGTCTGGGACAGCATATTAAGAAAGTATTTTGAAGGATTAAGTGAAGAGCAGATAATGCTCGAGGAAAAGAAGATCCGCCTCGCGGGATATATCATCTTCCTGAATAATGTTGTATTGAACGGCTTTACCAAGCCGGAGCTTAAAGATATACGTATCGGACACACTGTTGATCATATGAGAGAGCTGCTGCCCCAAGTCACGACTTTAGTTACGTCGAAAATGTGATATTATTATGCACGATACAGGGGGTGCAGTATGCCTGATAAGAAGGAAAGAGGATCATTTAAGGGGTCGCTGGGTTTTGTCCTGGCGGCTGCGGGAAGTGCGATAGGATTAGGTAATATTTGGAGATTTCCGTATCTCGCGGCCCGAGACGGAGGAGGAATATTCCTTCTCGTATACATCATTCTTGCTCTTACATTCGGATTTACACTTCTTACTACGGAAGTTGCGATAGGCCGTAAGACAAAGCAGAGCCCGCTTACTGCATATAAGCACCTGTCTAAGAAATGGCAGTGGATAGGCGTGCTCTCATGCCTTGTACCTTTCCTTATCCTTCCGTACTACTGTGCGATCGGCGGCTGGGTAATAAAGTATCTTGTTGCTTTCTCAACAGGTCATGCGGCAGAGGCAGCACAGGACGGGTATTTTACAGACTTCATCGTAAGTGTAGATGAGCCCGGATTATATATGGTCATATTCCTCGGTATCTGCTGCGTCATCATCTACAGGGGTGTCAGTGCAGGAATCGAGAAGTCTTCGAAGTTCCTGATGCCGATACTTCTTGTACTTGTAATAGGTATCGCGGTCTACTCACTTACAATCAAGAGCACAAACGATGCCGGAAAGGTCGTAACAGGACTTCAGGGCCTTAAGGTCTATCTGATACCGGATTTTACAGGAATAGGATTAAAGGAATTCTTTAATATATTCATCGATGCTTTGGGACAGCTGTTCTTCAGCTTAAGTGTTGCAATGGGTATCCTTATCGCATACGGTTCTTATGTTCCGGATGAAGCGAATCTGTCCAAGTCAATTAACCAGATCGAGTTCTTTGATACGCTCGTAGCTTTCCTTGCAGGTGTAATGATCATTCCTGCTGTGTATGTGTTTATGGGCCCTGAGGGGATGGCTACAGGCCCCTCACTGATGTTCGTCTCCCTGCCGAAGGTTTTCGTTCAGATGGGTAAGGTAGGAACGGCAGTGGGAATCTTGTTCTTCGCCATGGTGCTTTTCGCAGCGATTACAAGCGCGATGTCTATCCTCGAAGCGATAGTGTCGAGCTTTATCGATGCTTTTGGAATGAGCCGCCATAAGGCAACCATGATCGAGACTGCGCTCGCACTTGCGATTGGACAGATGGTCTGCTTCGGCTATAACCACCTGTACTTCGAGTACAAGCTTCCTAACGGCTCCACAGCGCAGATCCTCGACATACTCGACTACATAACAAACAATTTCTTTATGCCGATCATCGCTATCGCTACCTGCATCCTGATCGGATGGGTGTTGAAGCCTAAGACGGTTATAGATGAGGCTACAAAGAACGGGGAGAAGTTCGGAAGAAAGACGCTTTATATCGTTATGATCAAGGTCGTCGCACCGCTTGGCCTTCTCCTGCTGCTTTTGAAGACGACGGGCATTCTGAAGTAGTGTTAGAATGTAATCATGAAATACGCTTGTCTGATAATCGATGACGAGAAGGAACTTGCCGACAACACGTGCGAATACTTCAATATGTTTGAAGTGCCGTCGTATGTCGTCTATTCCAAGGCGGCTGCACTCGAGTTTCTGAAGGACAACACGCCTTCGCTCATACTCCTGGACATTAACCTGTCGGACGGTTCGGGATTCGAGCTGTGCAAGCATATCAGGCAGACACTGGAAGTACCGATCCTTTTTATCTCCGCGCGTAACACGGATGACGATAAGATAATCGCTCTTAATATCGGAGGCGATGATTATATCGAGAAGCCGTATTCGCTGGGCGTAGTGCTTGCCAAGGTTAAGGCTGTTCTTAAGCGCGTGAACAAGTCATACGGAACCAAATCGGATATCTACGATGACGGACGCATCAAAGTGGATAAGACCAACAAGACTTTAACAGTTGAAGGTGAGCAGAAGAAGCTTACTTCCATGGAGTTCTCGCTTCTGTCGTATCTGACGGATAATGCCGGCAGACTCATTACCAAGGCGGAGCTTTTCGATAATGTGTGGAAGGATAAGTTCACTTCCGACGGCACGCTTAATGTTCATATACGTAAGCTGCGCGAGGCCATAGAGCCCGACCCGACCAACCCCGTTTATATCGTTACAGTGTGGAAGGAAGGGTATAAGTTCGTCTCGGGGAACGCCGGATGAAGAAGGGGTTCTTCGCGGCACTCCTTCTGGTCTCGTTTATCGCCGAGGCCGCACTGTGTATTGTTCTCTATAACAAGCTCGAAGATGTTAAGCAGGACGTGGTATCGGTTAATGCCTGTCTTAAGCAGGTCGAGAACAATTACGGCGATGAGGAGTGCTACTCAAGGGATCTCGATTACACTCTCATCGACAACGAGGGCAATGTTACATTCAAGACTGCCGACGGTCTGTCAGAGACTGTGACGGAAGCCGTAAGCAATTCCGATTCCATCATCGACATCGAAGTCGACGGCACCGTTGTGGGCAAGATGATCGTGCATAACACCACCTCGGATCTCGTGGCACACTATAAGACGCTGCTCATCGGCGGCATCGCAGGCATCTGCCTGGTGCAGCTCGCCGTAATAGCGTGCAGCTTTATTTATATTCGCAAGACGGTCACGGAGCCCTTCAGCAAGCTTAACGACTTCGCCGTAAGAGTGGCGGGAGGTAACCTCGATTTACCGCTTACCATGGACAAGGCACACGTCTTCGGAAGCTTCACGGAGGCTTTCGACCTGATGAGAGAGGAGCTTCGCAAGGCACGCCAGGCTGAGAAGGAGGCGAACGACGCCAAGAAGGAGATGGTGGCAAAGCTCTCGCACGACATCAAGACTCCCGTGGCGTCCATAAAGTCTTCTTCCGAGATAGGCTACGAGATCAGCAAGGACGAGAAGACGAGGCACTACTTTAACCTTATCAACGAGAAGTCGGATCAGGTTACGACACTCGTCGCGAATCTTTTCAATTCCAGTGTGAACGACATAACCGAGATCTCGGTTACCCCTCTGGAGTACAGTTCGGACATCCTTACGCAGATTATAAAGAACAGCGATTATCTGAACAAGGCCGGCTCGTTTACGCTGCTCGAGGCGCAGATCTATGTAGATAAGCTTCGTATTCAGCAGGTGTTCGATAATCTGTTTATGAACTCATATAAATATGCCGATACGGATATCGAGGTGGAGTGCACTGCTGAGAGCGGATACCTTGTGGTAAGCATCAGGGATAAGGGTCCGGGCGTCGCCGAGAATGAATTGCCGCTCCTGCGCGAAAAGTATAAGAGAGGATCGAACAGTTCCGGCAAGGACGGTGCCGGTCTGGGCCTGTATCTTACGGATTATTTCATGAATGAAATGGACGGCAAACTCGTTATAGAGAATGCCGCCCCGGGACTTAAGGTTTCAGTCTATATCAGGATTGTGGAAAGCTGATCCCGATCAACATTTAAGAAATTTTTAAGAGTTCCTTAAAGGCACTTAAGGGTTGAACCTTTATGATGAGAGGCATAAAGGAGGCTAAGGCCATGAGAAATATCATTGAGACTAAGAAACTGTGCAAGACCTTTTCGAACGGAGGCGTACAGCAGCACGTATTAAAGAATCTGGATCTTCAGATCAAGGAAGGGGACTTCACCGTCATCATGGGACCTTCCGGCGCCGGCAAGTCAACTCTCCTGTATGCATTATCCGGCATGGATAAGCCGACGCTCGGACAGGTCATTTTCAGCGGTGAGGATATAACCAAGATGAATTCCGACAAGCTCGCGGTATTCAGAAGAACACACTGCGGTTTCGTCTTCCAGCAGACATACCTCGTAGACATGATGAGTGTCATGGATAATGTTCTTTCGGCAGGACTTCTTGTTAACAGGAACAAGGCAGAGGTTACGAAGAAGGCGGAAGAGATCTTAAAGTCAGTGGATATAAGTGAAGATAAGTGGGGCAAGTTCCCTACACAGATCTCAGGAGGCGAGGCTCAGAGAGTCGGAATCGCAAGGGCACTCATCAATAAGCCCGAGCTGGTGTTCGCGGACGAGCCTACAGGTGCCCTCAACTCGAAGACGGGAAAAGATGTATTGGATGCGCTTACAAAGTTCAACAGAGACGGACAGTCTATCGTAATGGTTACTCACGATATCACAAGCGCCAGAAGAGGTAACAGGATCCTTTATGTAAAAGACGGTGAGATAGCAGGTGAGCTTGATCTCGGCGCATATGTAACAGGCGATAAGGAACGTCATCAGAAGCTCCGCGATTTCCTCGGAGGAATGGGGTGGTAATATGAACAAGACCATAATTCTTGCTAAGTCACATTTCAAGAAGAACAAGGGTACGACAATAGGTCTTTTGTGCCTGATGCTTATCGCGGTTATGCTGCTCTCGGCATCACTGCTTCTGATCTTTGATGCTTATCCTCTTGCGACAAGAGAGTCCGGAAGGCTCGATTCCGGTTCCGGAAGAGTAAGGATCTACAACAATCTTACCGATATCGACGAAGAGTTCATCGATGAGCTTTTGGCAGAAGAATGCGTCAGATACGATGTCCAGGACTGCCTTTGCTACAATGCTCTCCCGGTTCCTTTCGGAAACGGAAAGACTACAGTTGCACTTGTAGTAGATGACAACAGTGCATTCGAGAAGCAGATGGGCAGGACCGAGGTCGTTACCGAGGATACAGGTATTGCTTCCGACTATATCTATCTTCCGTATCAGTTCTATACGAGCGGCGGCTATGACATCGGCGATACATATACGTTCGACCTTCTGGACCGCACTTATTCTCTGACGGTAAAGGGATTTACGACCACACCTTACTACGGCTGCAATAACGTAGGCGGATTTGAGGTTATCGTTGACGATGATACTTATGCCGAGCTGTATGATACAGACGGTGCCGATTATGCCTGCTACAGCGTGGTATATGAGCTTAAGGACGGCGTTAAGAATTCCAAGTTCGAGATCAGTCTCAACGACAAGGTAATTGCCCGTAATGCCCGCGCGATCGTCTCGCCTATGTCCATCGAGTTCACTAATGAGCAGAGGACATTCATGTCAAAGATCATCGCTGTTTCTTTCCTGGTAGTTACATTCGTTATCTTCCTCGTAGTATTCCTGATGCTCACCAACTGCATCACAAACTACATCAAGGAGAACATGAAGACATTAGGTGCACTTAAGGCTATCGGCTACACAAGCAGCAATATAAGATCTTCGCTTCTGGTTCTGTTTTGTTCATGCGCTCTCGTCGGAGCATTGATAGGAATAGTTCTGTCTTATGTGATCATGCCGTACATCGCTTCTTTCGCGATCGCGCAGATGGGCATCCCTTACACGGTAACTTTCAACGTTGGTACAACTCTGGTTTCTCTTGCGGCAATCGTTCTTTTTACTTGCATCGTAACTTCGCTTGCGGTAATTAAGGTAAGGAAGATCGAGCCCATCGTAGCATTGCGCGAGGGTACGGAGAGCCATAACTTCAAGAAGAACAGATTCGCTCTTAATAAGACACATGCGGGTCTTGACTTCAGCCTCGCGATGAAGACTATGTGCTTCAACATGAAGCAGAATGTCATCACATTCCTCGTAATAGGAGTCATCATGTTCCTGTGCACGATTGCGCTTCTTATGTACTACAACTTCAATAAGAAGCCGAAGCTTGAGATCCTTACATTCGAGATCTGCAGCGGCGTCGTTGCCGTCGATCCCGATACGGCTGACGATCTTGAGGCTTACCTTGAGTCAAGAGATGACATCACAAACGTACGTCAGATCATTGATACATGGTTCACATATAACGGTGAGGACAGCCTTAAGGTTTATATCTGCGACGATACAAGCAAGATCAATAATCAGGATGTCTGCTACGACGGCAGAATGCCGGTATATGATAACGAGATCGCAGTAAGCGGAAGATTCGCTTCTGACTACGGTTATGAGATAGGCGATGAGATCCCGATGACATACGGAGATGATACTTATACATATCTCATCACGGGATTGATCCAGACGACCAACGAAGCCGGCAGACAGGCTGTCATGAACTTTGACGGCGCCGAGCATCTCATGGACTTCGAATACATTCCGGGTTACTATTGGTTCGACTGCGATGATTCCGAGACCACGAAGACAGTAATCGATGACTGCTCTGACAGATACGGCGATCACATCGTTTCCACGATGAACTTCGATGAGATCCTCGAAGGATCCATGACAACATTCAAGGGCCTTGCGGCTATGATGCTCGTGTTCATCTGCGCTGTATCTGCAGCTCTGATCCTTCTGGTACTGTATCTTCTCATCAAGGCATTCATCTTCTCTAAGAGAAAGGACTACGGCATCTACAAGGCTATCGGCTACACCAGCAACAGCCTGATCCTTCAGACCGCGCTGTCATTCATGACTTCGATCATCGTATCGGCTGTGGTGTTCTCGGTGGTTTCCTACTTCGCGGCAAACCCTTACATGAATCTCATAATGATGTTCTTCGGTATCGTTAAGTCGAACTTCATCATTCCGATCCCGGGTCTTGCGGCAATTGCTCTCGGCGTTATAGTGATCTCATTCATCTTCGCCATGTTCGAGGCAAGGAAGATCAAGAACATCGAAGCATACAACATGCTGCTCGCTGAATAAGTGTAACAGGGGATAGGAAATAAGAAAGGACCGCTTCATTACGGAGCGGTCCTTCTCATTATATTGGAGTGTGATTATGTTTATGCCTGTACGGGAGCAGGAGTTACACCTGCAGTCTTGTAAAGATCGATATCCTTTACAGGCTCCTTACCGATGAGAACGGCTGCAACTATTCCGATTACCGCGAGTGTTCCGTAGATTGCGAAGTAGGCGGCATCGGGAATATCAAGCGAAGCAATAGCACTCTGAACGAATGTGCCGAATACATTGAAGACAATGTGTGCCAGACATGTGATACGGATGTTGCCGTACTTGTGTCTCAAAAGTCCGAGTGAAAGTCCGAATACTGTTGCATATGTGCTCTGAACAGGATTCATATGGGCGATACCGAACAGGATCGCCTGGATAAAGATGACTGCAACGGCATTAAGGCCGGATCTTCTCAAATATCCCTGTGTAACGGCTCTGAACATAAGCTCTTCGGCGATGGGTCCGAGTATGCAGGCATAGATAAGAGTAATCAGGAAATTGGAACCGAGTCCTGCGCTGCTCATGGTCTCGCTGTAGCTTTCCATTACAGAAGGTGCCAGTTCGTCCAATGCGTAAAGACCGAGGCTGATGAGAGAAGATGTACCGATGATAAGAAGAATGGAGAGCACTACGCTCTTAACTCCGAATGCTGTCTTATTATCGATCTTGATCTGATGCTTGAGGAATGTTTTCTTGTACCAGATATAGAAGATGATGATCGCTGCAACCGCATAGCAGATGAATCCGACAGTCAATGCAGTCTGTGCTTCCGGAAAAGCAAGAAGACCGGCAGTATTAGTTATATCGAGCTCATCGCCGCTCTTGTTCATCTGATATGCGCCGATAAAAATCGCGGGCATTGTCGCTGCCGTGTTAAGGCAGAGCATGATGACAAGCGGCAGAAAAGATATCATTAAGAATGTCGGATAGAACTTTTTCTTTGTAGGCATAAAATAACCTCCGTAAGTGTTTTACGAAGGTCATTATAAGTTTGCCGGGTTAATATACCTACAAGTAATTATTAAGATAAGTTTAAGATTGCAGTTCCTCGTGCTTGGCGATCAGATAATCCGCTACCTTCTCGGCACCGTGACCTATGTTGCACCATGTCTGCTCGCGGGCAAGATCTCTTCCGTCTGCAAGTTCCTTGGCATCTGCTCCGTTAAGGCAGTCGTCTATAATCTTGCCGATGTTCTCGAAGTTGTCCTTGGTAAGAAGTCTGCCGATCTTGGGAAGGATCGTGTAAGTCCAAAGTACCTGATCGTCCCAGGAACAGTCATACTGTGACCAGTCGGTGCTGGGATCGGTATAGATGATGGGTTTATTAAATACGAGCGAGAAGTCGAATACGACACCCGAGAAGTCGGAGATAAGGATATCCGCTTCATTAAGTACATCGAAGTTGTCGCGATCCCTGTTCCAGCTTATCTTGTCGGAATCGGGGAACTTAGCCATAAGATCGTCCATGAGTTCCTTCTCGGACGTAAATGACTGGGGGTGAGGTCTTATTATGATACGGTAGCCCGTCTTGAGAAGATGCTCGATGAAGGGGGCTCCGTATGCCATCAGGATGCCGTTGGGACCCCACGAAGGTGCGAGAAGCACGACAGGATTCTTTTTGTCGGTTTCTTTTCGCTCTGTGTTCTCGAGACGCTCGAGCATCTTGTCCATGTAAGGGATGCCCACAAGCTGCAGATCTTTAGCGGGGATCTCACGGATCTTCTCCAGACGGCGGAGTTTCTCGATCTGATACTGTCCTGAGAGCAGGACCGCATCGTAGAAGTCGAGACCGAACATCTTATATGCGGTAATGTCATTTGCCATGTGCGTAATATGCACATAATACTTTACGCCCTTGGATCTCTTCCACTGGAATACATCGAGACCCGGAGTGGTGGAAAGGACGAGATCAGCTTTAAGGAGATTCATTCTGGAGATGCCTTTGTTGCCCTCTCCTATAAACTTGGCGTGTACGTGCTGATATTCTTTCGTAAGTGCCGGATCGTCGGGGCTTGCCGTGAGGAAATGGATCTCCTTGCCTCTCTTCTCGAATTCGTCGCATATAGGAGCAAATATGTTCCAGTAGCGCTTGCCTTCCGAAAAGATAACGATGGGCAACGTACTGTTATCGGTATTCTTGTTTCTGCCGCCTGTGAACAGGAATTTAAGCTTGATCCAGAAAGCTCTTAAAGCAAATACCAATACACCGGTGATACCGATGATGATGGAAAAGAGCATGCTGCCCGTTCCGGGGTCAATGTATAAAAGCTTATCTATCATAAATAATTCCTGCCTTATATAGATCAATGAACATAATTATATGACACTCCCATTAATAATTCTAATATTACTCGGAACAGTAATCCCAACAGTCTGCATTGCGTATGTCGTTTCCGCGGAAGGATACCCAGTAACTGTCCGGTTCATCGCTGAACTGATAAGTGTTATTGAAAGCGGCATTCCACTCTTCCGATATAAACACATAATGGTTTCCCGTTTTATCAAATTCGGTGATCGGATTCCCGGTGAACGGGTTAACGGGATCATCTATTACTCCGTTAAGCGTAAGGAATGGTGTATCGGCGTTGGTCATGAAATCATCTGATACTTCAAATCCTGTTGCCCCGAAGTCTTTTACCATGAGAACCGGATTGTATGACTGAACATTAATGTCCGGATCATCGAGCATCAGATCATCGAATTGGGGCAGACCGTATCCGTGATCAGCTACGATTATGATCCTGGTGTTATCGTAAAGACCGTTATCTCTTAAGTAATCAAACCACTGACCGAGTTCTATGCATGCGGCCACTGAACACTCATATTGGGCATAGTTCTGATAGCTGCTGTCCATATGCATGGTTATTCCTTCGACTGTAAACCTGTCCTCGTGTGCTGCGTCATAGTCCGTATTGTCAATGTTTACGGCAGGGAGATATTCCGGTTCCTGCAGCAGAGTGATCTCGTGGGCAGTGCCGTTAGCAAACATGAAGAAGCAGTTGCGGGAATCTTCCTGTATATCAATAATATCCGGCAAGGCCTCCAGGGCCGTGTATTCCTGAACATAAGGTGCATATATTCCCGTTTGAGTATGTAATGTTGTGCCTCTGTACGTAATGTCATTCGTTCCCAGGTAGTAACTGTCAACACCGTAGTATGTACCGGATGTGTATATAAAAGGCTGGAACAGATACGGCATTGTCTTCATCAGTCCGAAGCAAAACAGATTCCTGTTAAGGCGGTATTCAAATGCTTCACCTTCATCAGTCAACAGGTCGCTCCTGTCGTTGAAGGTTCCGGCCATAAGAAATGCATTGATGTTGTCATCATAATCATAAATGCCTACATCGGGGATCCATTCATAATTGGCATAAGAAGGATCTCCTACAGATACATTCCAACCTTCGTCGGAGAAAATGGCCGGCAGGACTCTTAATGCTTCGTTATGCTTGTCAACAAGGAGTTCGTCGGATCTGGAATCGATCATATAGGGAGTGTATTCATATCCTCCGTAAAGTGCGGGAGCGGCGACGTTTGTACAGCCTCCGTATGAAAGTGTATTGGGATAGAATACGAATCCGTCAAACTGTTCTGCAACATCGGGTCTCTCGTTGAAGATATAAGGCATATACGATCCCTGCAAACGGTCCATCATTATCACAATGACATTTTGACCTGTCCTGGTCAGCGGAACGACAACATCCTCCGGATCGAAAGTATTGTAGTTGTTGCTGCTGTTTATGACGTTGATGATAATGAATGTATTAAACAGGGAAAGGAAAGTTATTGCTATAAGGCTGACGGTCAGGATAATGGAAAGAATCCGGTCTAATTTGGATATAAGAAGTACTGTCAAAGCGATTATTACGATAATAGCCGACAGGTTTATCAGGACTTCCTTTATGTTGTAGACCATATCTGATTCGTAAGTCAGGTTTTTGGTCAGCAATCCGAAGTTTTTGTTGAACAGTATATAGTTCACTATAGCGATGATCGCTGATGAACAGATAATGATCGCAGCAGGCTTTTTGTTTGTTATGTTCGCCAGATAACAGAATAACGGCATCCATATCAAAAACATACCTGCAGCAATTAAGAAGCTGCTCAACAGGTACCAAGCCGGATTATGGGGATCGGTACTGAATGTATTGATCAACTCCTGCGGATTCTGTGAGATTACATCTGCGGGAATCATTATTCCGGTGAGTACGGTCAGAACGGCGAAGGACAAAATGAAAATCTTCCTGTATGAGTTATTTCCCGTATTCTTCTTCACGGTGATCTCAGGCTTCGGTCCGCGTAAATGTACGACGACGTTCTTCATAAGAGAGAACAGGTTATTCAAAGTCCAGTAGAATACAAGTCCCGAAGGCGAACCGTAAAGAAGCACGAGGAAAACAAGTGCTATCAGTATGAGCTTGATCTTATCCCTGATAAGACCTTTCTCGGAA
>Ga0129316_1000026_pt1 | contig 124270 bp, 109 predicted proteins | sample Cm1ome_2_FD_94429 | JGI IMG/M metagenome (GOLD analysis project Ga0129316, IMG submission 94429) | Eastern black-and-white colobus group fecal microbial communities from Wisconsin, USA - Cm1022B metagenome | ecosystem: Host-associated > Mammals > Digestive system > Large intestine > Fecal...
ACCATACCGGTGGTTATTACCGCGAGGCCACACCTGTTCCCATTCCGAACACAGAAGTTAAGCTCGCGTGTGCCGACAATACTTGGCTGGCGACGGCCCGGGAAGATAGGTTGCTGCCGGTTTTTTATTCCTCAATAGCTCAGTCGGTAGAGCGTTCGGCTGTTAACCGAAATGTCACAGGTTCGAGTCCTGTTTGAGGAGCCAATCAAGCACTGCTTATGCAGTGCTTTTTTGTTGCCCGGAAACCTTGCAGCTGATAACATTAGGATAAAAAGTGCCGCGGAGGTGTCCCATGCTTGATCAGTACCACAGATTTATTATCGATGATTATGGCAGCAAACCCGTGTTCGCAGACTTTCTGCCCGGTCTTTCGGGAAGAAAGGGAATTCCGGTCTGGGCATTTTACTGTAATCGCGGTCAGGGTATTACCTCTTTCGGAACAGCCAATAAAGACAATGCGATTATGGAGTTTTATCCCGCACACACGGCATATCAGCTGGTTCGAACCCACGGATTCAGAACTTTTATCAATATTGACGGGCAGATAAGAGAAGCTTTTATTACCGGTGAAGCCGAGACAAGAATGTATATCGGTGCAAATACTTTCTCCATTGAGGATGAGAAAGACGGGATACTTACCGAAGTCTCTTATATGACTCTTCCTTCAGAGTCTACAGGTGCACTTGTACGAATAGTAAGGATTACAAATAAGACCGGGACCCCCAGGACTATAAGTGTTCTCGACGGTATGCCCGCATTGATCCCGTACGGGGTTTCCATGTCAGATCTTAAGGATATCGGACAGACTGTTACCGCGTGGATGCAGGTCGAAGACATCGGCACGAAGCTGCCCTACTATCGTGTAAGAGCAAGTATTGTAGATTCGATAGATGTTCAGGAGATAACAAGAGGAAACTTTGCTTTTGCTTTCTCCGATGACGGGGATCTTCTCGATGTATATGCTGATCCTGAAAGCATCTTCGATTACGATCTGTCTTTTATCGAACCGGTCTCGTTTATTGACGGAAGCTTTAAGAGTAAACGGCAGAATCTGAGTAATAACGTGCCGTGTGCTTTTTTCGTGCAGGAGAAGGTGCTTGAGCCGGGGCAGACCATGACCTTCTATGAGGTCTACGGCAACAGCAACGGTAAGGAGCGTCTTGCAGGACTAGCAAGGAAGATCAAGGCGGAAGGGGCACAGAAGTATTTCGCACGTAAATGGGATGAGGGCTCACGCATGGCGGATCAAATCAATGCCGTGATCTCGACGAAGACCGGGGATCCGACGTTCGATGCATACTGCGAGATGACTTATTTCGACAACTGCTTAAGAGGCGGCTTCCCGGTAATGCTCGGAAACAAAGTGTTCTATATGTATTCGCGTAAGCACGGAGATATGGAGCGCGACTATAACTACTTTACGATCGCGCCGGAATTCTTTACGCAGGGTAATGCGAATTTCCGCGACATCTGCCAGAACAGAAGGTGCGACATATTGTTTACTCCCTTTACGGGAAAGATGAACGTGAAGATGTTCTTAAGTCTTATTCAGAGCGACGGCTTTAATCCGCTTAAGATATCGGAAGCAAGCTTTCGGATGAATGAGGAGAAGGCGGCTCAGTACGATCTCTATCTTAAGGATGTACTGACACACCCGTTTACCCCGGGGTCGTTGTCGGATAAGCTCATAAGTCTCGGAAGAGAGGATCAGATAGACGAGATAATACCGCGTGCGTTAAGTGATGCCGAGCCTTCGATCAACGCGGAATTCGGAGAAGGATACTGGACCGATCACTGGATATATACTTTGGATCTTGTAGAGGCTTATCTTCGCGTGTTCCCCGACAGGAAGGACGATCTTCTGTGGGGCGAAAAGGACTGCACGTACTTTGATACCAAGTGTTTTGTTAACCCCAGAAGATTACGTTATGAGGAGACTAAGAAGGGACTTCGGCAGTACCGCCCGATAAAGGATCTGCCGTACAAAGCGGATAAGGACAAGCTCATGACCGACCCTGAGGGAAATATCATAAAGGCATCCGCAGGTGAGAAGCTGCTTTTGCTGTGTGCAATAAAGTTCATGACTCTTGATTCATACGGTATGGGAGTCGAGATGGAGGGCGGAAGACCCGGATGGTACGATGCGTTAAACGGACTTCCCGGTCTGTTCGGATCATCGATCAACGAGTCGATGGAACTTGTAAGATATATCGAATTCATGACCGAATCGCTGCCTGCAAGCGGCAGGATCAACCTGTCTTCCGAGGTCGCGGGTCTTTACAGATCGATAGACGCACTTAAGCTTAACGGCTGGCAGGATATGAAGTCGTGGAATGATCTTAATGACATAAAGGAGGCTTACCGCGAAGCGACCGTCGACGGATTCTGCGGAGACATGGTCATTCTGGATGCTTCTTATATTAAGGAAATACTGTCCAATATGAGACAGACGTGTAAGAGAGGCATCGCGAGAGCAAGAGCCCTGGGCGGCGGTAAGATGCCTTCGTATTTTGCTTTCGAAGCGTCGGAGTATTTTAAGGACGATGACGGGATTACGGTCACCAAGTTCAAGCCGGTCGTTATACCGAGATTCCTCGAGTCTTATGTACATAACTTAAGGCTCAAGCACTCCGAAGAACGAAAGCATCAGCTTTATAACGAGGTAAGAGACGGCCTTTACGATGAGAAACTTAAGATGTATAAGGTCAACGTTTCTCTTGAGAATGCATCATTCGAGATCGGTCGGTGCAAGGCTTTCACACCGGGGTGGCTTGAGAATGAATCGATCTGGCTTCATATGGAATATAAGTATCTGCTCGAGCTTATTAAGAACGGATTATATAAAGAATATATAGAAGACTTCAGGACCTGTGCGGTTTGTTTCCTTAATCCCGATATTTACGGAAGGTCGCCTCTCCAGAATTCTTCTTTCATTGCATCTTCCGCGAATCCCGATCCTAAGAAGCACGGAAGGGGATTTGTCGCGAGACTGTCGGGATCCACGGCGGAGTTTATAGATATGTATGAGATCATGATGTTCGGCAGGGCGGTCTTCACTTATTCGGACAGCGAAGGACTTGTTTTCGCGCCGAAGCCGCTTATACCGGAGTATCTTATAGGAGACGATCATGAGATAAGAACGACGCTTCTCGGGACAACGGCGGTCACATATAAGCTACCTTCGCGCAAGGATTATATTCCGGGGCAGTACTCCGTGACGGGCATAAGCTTGGACGGCAGCCTTCATGCCGGAAGTTATATAAGCGGGGAAGAGGCGGAATCGATAAGATCCGGTCTGGTAAGGAGTATCGTGATCACGCTCGGATGATATAATAGGTCGAATAATTATTAAGGAGAAATAATATGATCATAGATTTTCTTAACATGACCGAAGATGTCAAGCCCAACTTCAAGGGCGGCGAGAAGGAATATAACGTAAAGATGTTTAATACCGACGGCAACAAGATAATGAGAGGTCGTCTCGTGCCCGGCGCTTCCATCGGTTTCCATACTCATACCGAGGACCAGGAGGTTATCTATATCCTCGAGGGAGAAGGTTCGCTTGTTGATGCCGAGGGTAATGTGCTCGATAAGGTGCTGCCCGGTCAGGCTACTTTGTGCCCTAAGGGAGAGAGCCATTCACTGGCTAACAGGGGTGACAGCGATCTTCTGTTCTTCGCAGTTGTAACATCAGTGTAAAAAACTGTTTTACATCACGCACAAGTGTGATATATTATCTGCAATAATTAAGCAATGGGGCTTTTCTTTAACAGAGGAAATGCCCCCTTTTTTAGGAAGATAATCCGTGGAGGAGGCTTTATGAGCAGCAAACGGTATCTGGTTCTGGAGAACGGAAAAACCTTTGAGGGCGTGGCTTTAGGCGCCGCCGGTGAGTCCGTTTCAGAGATCGTATTTACAACATCAATGACCGCATATCTTGAGACTTTGACAGACCCGAGCTACAAGGGTCAATCAGTCGTTCAGACATTCCCTCTTATAGGAAATTATGGAATCATTACACCCGATAAGGAAGGCTTAAAGCCCTACGTATCGGGTTATATTGTAAGAACGGCCTGTGATGCGCCTTCCAACTTCAGATGCGAGGAGGTCCTCGATAAGTACCTGAAGGATAATGACATCCCGGGCATCAAGGGTATCGACACGAGAGCTCTTACAAGAGTGCTCCGTGAGTGCGGTACCATGAACGGTATGATCTGCGATGATCCGTCACATGCCGACCTCGAGGCGATCAAGAGCTACAGGATCACAGATCCCGTCTCGGAAGTCTCGATAAAGGAAGAGAAGGTTTACGAGGCAGAAGACGAGAAAGTTGCAGTCGTAGCACTTATGGATTACGGCGTTAAGTACAACATCATAAGAAGCCTTACAAAGAGAGGCTGCGAAGTGCATCTGATGCCTTCGAAGACGACGGCTGAGAAGATCAGGGAGCTCGCTCCGGACGGACTTTTCCTGTCGAACGGTCCCGGAGACCCGGAGGACAACAAGGAGCAGATCGAAGTGTTGAAGCAGCTTCGCGAAGACGGACTTCCCACGATGGGTATCTGCCTCGGACACCAGCTGCTCGCTCTTTCACACGGCTTTAAGACACGCAAGCTCAAGTACGGACACAGAGGTGCGAACCACCCCGTCCGTAACGAGGAGACAAAGAGGATCTACATCAGCTCCCAGAACCACGGTTACGAAGTTGTAGGCGAGAGTATAGATGAGAACACGGCAAAAGAGCTTTTCGTAAATGTAAATGACGGCACCAACGAAGGCATCCGTTATCTTAACGAGAATGCATTCTCGGTGCAGTTCCACCCCGAGGCGTGCGGTGGTCCTAAGGATACCGAGTTCTTGTTCGATGAGTTTATGAAGATGATGGGAAGGTAAGAGTATGCCGCTTAATAAGAGTATAAAGAAAGTACTTGTAATTGGTTCGGGTCCGATCGTAATCGGTCAGGCAGCAGAGTTCGACTACGCAGGAACACAGGCGTGCCGTGCATTAAGACAGGACGGTATTGAGATCGTCCTCATCAACTCGAACCCTGCTACGATCATGACGGATAAGTCGATGGCGGATAAGATCTACCTCGAGCCGCTGACATTGCAGACTGTAAAGAGAGTAATCGAGACGGAAAAGCCTGACTCGATCCTGTCGGGATTAGGCGGACAGACCGCTCTCACACTTTGTATGGAGCTTGCCAAGTGCGGCTTCCTCGATGAGCATAACGTAAGACTTCTCGGTTCTTCTCCCGAGTGTATCGATAAGGCTGAGGACCGTCAGATCTTCAAGGATACGATGGAAGCCATCGGTCAGCCCTGCATCCCTTCGAAGGTTGTTACCACTATCGAAGATGCGGAAGCTTTCGCTGCGCAGATCGGTCTTCCCGTAATCATCAGACCTGCATTCACGCTCGGAGGAACGGGCGGCGGTATCGCATATACGAAGGAAGAACTTCATGAGACCGCACGTACCGGTCTTGCTGCAAGCCCGATCACACAGATCCTCGTAGAGAAGTGTATCGCTGGCTGGAAGGAGATCGAGTTCGAGGTTATCCGCGATAAGGCGGGCAACACGGTGACGGTCTGCTCCATGGAAAATATGGACCCTGTAGGAGTACATACGGGAGACTCTATCGTTATCGCTCCTGCCGTTACTCTTTCCGATAAGGAATATCAGATGCTCCGTTCGGCATCATTGAAGATAATCGAGGCTTTGGGCGTAGAAGGCGGTTGTAACTGCCAGTTCGCTCTCGAGCCGAATTCATTCGAGTATGCGGTAATCGAGGTTAACCCCCGAGTATCAAGATCCTCTGCGCTCGCTTCCAAGGCGACGGGCTATCCTATCGCGAAGGTTGCTACCAAGATCGCTCTGGGCTACAGACTCGACGAGATCAAGAATGCCGTTACAGGCAATACATATGCCGCTTTCGAGCCGGCGCTCGACTATGTTGCAGTTAAGTTCCCCAAGTGGCCTTTCGACAAGTTCGTATATGCCAAGCGTGACCTTGGTACGCAGATGAAGGCGACGGGTGAGGTCATGGCGATCTCCGATACCTTCGAGTCCGCTCTCATGAAGGCAGTTAGAGGCGCTGAGATCTCTGCCGACCACGTAAGGATCCCGAAGTTCGCCGAGGCTTCCATGGAGGAGATCGAGGCGGGTTATTCCCAGTCTACTGACGAGAGACTCTTCTTCATCGGTGAAGCTCTGTACAGAGGCGTTACCTGCGAGCATATCCACGAGGTTACCAAGATCGACATGTGGTTCCTGGATAAGGTCAAGATGCTCATCGATTACGAGAAGAAGATCGAGGGCAAGGCCGTCACAAAGGAAGTCTATATTGAAGGTAAGAAACTCGGCTTCACGGATAAGACGATAAAGAAGATAAGCGGCAGCGATATCGATGAATCGTTCAGGATGAAGCCCGTCTACAAGATGGTTGATACCTGCGCGGGTGAGTTCGCTGCTACGACACCTTACTTCTACGGCATTTACCACCTGCCGGAAGAGGGTGCCGAGAACGAGGCTGACCTGAAGTTTGAGCCAGAAGAGCAGCGCGAGAAGAAGACTGTCATCGTTATCGGTTCCGGTCCTATCAGAATCGGACAGGGTATCGAGTTCGACTATGCTGCCGTTCACTGCGTACATGCTCTGCAGGAATTGGGCTTCAGAGTCGTAATCATCAATAACAACCCCGAGACGGTTTCCACAGACTTTGATACGGGAGACAGACTCTACTTCGAGCCTCTCGATCCCGAAGACGTAATGAATATCATCAAGCAGGAGAATCCTTACGGCGTTGTAGTAGCGTTCGGAGGCCAGACTGCTATCAAGCTTACGAAGACACTTGCCAAGAACAACATCAACATCATCGGAACTTCTGCAGACTCCATCGACATGGCCGAGGACAGAGAGAGGTTCGATGAGCTTCTTGAGAAGCTCGGCATCGCAAGACCTAAGGGTTTCTCCGTTCTTACGGAGGAAGAGGCTCTCGAGGCTACTTCCAAGATCGGCTATCCGGTACTCCTGAGACCTTCCTATGTATTGGGCGGTCAGAACATGATCATAGCATTCGACGATCAGGATGTTCAGGAATACATGAAGATCATCCTCGCTCAGGGTATCGAGAATCCTGTGCTTATCGATAAGTACATCCAGGGCCGTGAGATCGAGGTTGACGCGATCTACGACGGCAAGGACGTTCTCATTCCGGGTATCATGGAGCACGTCGAGCGTACGGGTATCCACTCCGGTGACTCGATCGCAATCTATCCTGCCAAGCACATCTACGACAATATGGCCAAGAAGCTTGTCGACACGACAAAGGCGCTGTGTGAGGGCTTGAACTCCACAGGTATCGTAAATATCCAGTACATTGTTAAGGATGAGCGCATCTACGTTATCGAGGTTAACCCGAGAGCATCAAGAACCGTTCCTTACATGAGCAAGGTAACGGGCGTTCCGATGGTAGACGTCGCGATTGACGTATCCCTCGGCACCAAGCTCGCCGATATGGATTACGGCACGGGTGTATACAGACAGTCTCCTTATACTGCGGTTAAGGTTCCGGTATTCTCTTTCGAGAAGCTGACTGACGTTGATACACAGCTCGGACCTGAGATGAAGTCTACGGGTGAGGTGTTGGGCGTAGGCCGTAACCTTTCCGAGGCTTTGTATAAGGGCCTCGTAGCTGCAGGCTACAAGATGTATAAGGAAGGCGGCGTATTCATTACCGTCCGTGATTCCGATAAGCAGGAAGTAGTCGAGATCGCGAAGAAGTTCGATACACTGGGCTTTAATCTCTATGCGACGGGCGGTACCGCGAAGATCCTCCGCGAGTCCGGCATGGAGGTAACAGAGGTTCATAAGATCCATGAGTCTTCCGAGAACAACACGATCACGCTTCTCGAGAGCGGCAAGATCAGCTACATCATCTCGACATCCAAGAGAGGAAGGATCCCCGCAAGAGATTCCGTTAAGCTGCGCCGCCGTGCTGTCATGCTCGGCATCCCCTGCCTTACTGCTCTTGATACTGCGGATGCTCTTGCCGACTCACTCATGTCACGTTACTCCGAGATCAACACGGAGCTTGTCGACATCAACAACATGCGCGAAAAGAAGAAGGTCGTCGAATTCACAAAGATGCAGGGTATCGGCAACGACTACATCTACATCGACTGCTTCGAGAAGATGGTATCTTCTCCCGAGTCCTTGTCCGTATATATGTCCGACCGCCACTTCGGTGTAGGCGGTGACGGTATCGTTCTCATCGCTCCTTCAAGGGTAGCCGATGCAAGAATGATCATGTATAACCTCGACGGTTCCGAGGGCAATATGTGCGGTAATGCCATCCGCTGCGTCGGTAAGTATATGTACGATGTAAGAGGTCATAAGAAGAGACACATGACCATCGAGACCAGAAGCGGCATCAAGAAGCTCGAGCTCATGACTTTGGCAGATGAAGTCGTAAGAGTTAAGGTCGACATGGGTGATGCTATCCTCGATCCCGCGCAGATTCCTGTCGCACTCGACCCTGACTGCGACGGTCAGGTAGTTGCACGTCCCGTTACAGTAGACGGCAAGGATTATAAGATCACATGCGTATCCATGGGTAACCCTCATGCGGTAGTCTTTACAGACCTCGTTGACGTAATCGATATCGAGAAGGTAGGACCCAAGTTCGAATATAATCCGATATTCCCCGAGAGAGTGAATACGGAATTCGTTAAGATCATCGATGACCATACGATCAAGATGAGAGTATGGGAGAGAGGTTCCGGCGAGACCATGGCCTGCGGTACAGGTGCATGCGCAGCTGCGGTTGCTTCCGTACTTAACGGTTACTGTCCCAAGAACGAGGATATCAGAGTCATCCTCAAGGGCGGCGATCTCGTGATCAGATATACTGACGAGACCGTCTACATGACAGGTAACTGCGCGAAGGTATTTGAAGGAAGAATGGAGATCTGATGTTTTACACGGGGTGCTTCCCCGTTGTAAAATATCTTTATGAAATTCGATCTTCGTAAAGACCTCAAAACTCTTTTTGTGATCGCTTTCGCGGCAGTAATGATGGCCGTGAACATCAAGACGTTCGTAAGAGCCGGCGGGCTCTATCCGGGAGGAGTAAACGGACTTACCATCCTTATCCAGAGGATAGTGGAGATGGTGTTCGGCTATACTCCTCCTTTTACTGTCATCAATTTTGTCCTTAATGCCGTTCCGGTCTATATCGGATTCAAGTACATAGGAAAGAAATTCACGGCGTATTCGATACTGATGATCATACTGACCAGCGTCCTTACCGACCTGGTGCCGGGGTTTGCCGTGACTGAGGATACGCTTCTTATAAGTATCTTCGGAGGCATCATTAACGGTACGGCGATAAGCCTGTGCCTGCTGTCCGGTGCGACTTCGGGCGGTACGGACTTTATAAGTATCTTCCTGTCGGAGCGTAAAGGCGTTGATACTTTTAACGTGATCCTCGGGTTCAATGCCCTGATCCTCATAGCTGCGGGGGCTCTGTTCGGCTGGGATAAGGCTATGTACTCGATCATATTCCAGTTCGCGTCGACGGTCGTTATCAGGGCTTTGTACCTTAAGTTCCAACAGTCTACCCTGTTTGTCGTAACGATGAAGCCTCAGGAAGTAAGCGCGAAGATATATGAGGTATCGAACCACGGCGCGACGATAATCAACGGCGAAGGCTCGTTCGGACACAGCGAGAAGCATATAGTCTATTCCGTAATAGCCCGCTCGGATTCAAGAGAGGTCGTAAAAGCCATCAAGGAAACGGATCCGGAAGCATTTATCAACGTATTGAGAACGGATAAACTCTCGGGATATTTCTATTATAAGAAGGAAGACTGACCTCTGTGTTATAATTAGTGATCGATATTAATTGGAAGAGGATACATATGTTAAGCGATATTGAGATAGCGGAGCAGGCAGTACTTGATCCCATCGCGGATGTGGCACAGAAAGTAGGGTTGTCTTCGGACGAACTCGAGTTCTACGGCAAGTATAAGGCGAAGATACCTCTTAATGCGATTAAGAGCAGATCTGATAAGAAGGACGGAAAGCTCGTCCTTGTTACTGCAATGAATCCTACACCGGCGGGTGAGGGAAAGACCACTGTAAGTATCGGTCTTGCCCAGGCTATGAATAAGCTCGGACGCAATGTAATGCTCGCTTTAAGAGAGCCTTCATTAGGTCCTGTCTTCGGTATTAAGGGCGGAGCTGCAGGCGGCGGCTATTCCCAGGTCCTTCCCATGGAAGACATCAATCTTCACTTTACGGGTGACCTTCACGCTATAACATCGGCAAATAACCTCCTCGCTGCCATGATCGATAACCACATCTATCAGGGTAATGAGCTGCGTATCGATAAGGACAGGATACTGTGGAAGCGCTGCATGGATATGAATGACAGAGCGCTTCGTGCGATCACCGTCGGTGTCGGAGGCGGCACGAACGGTATCGAGAGAGACGAGTCTTTCTCCATCACGGCAGCATCCGAAGTAATGGCCATCCTCTGCCTTGCAAGCGATCAGGACGATCTTAAGAAGAGACTGGGCGATATAGTAGTCGCTTACGATCTTGACGGCAATATCATCAAGGCTAAGGATCTTAAGGCTGAAGGTTCGATGGCAGTCCTACTCAAGGATGCGATCAACCCTAATCTCGTACAGTCGATAGAGCATGTTCCGGCTCTCGTTCACGGAGGTCCGTTCGCGAATATCTCCCACGGCTGCAATACCGTTATTGCTACGAAGACAGCTATGAAGCTTGCGGATATCACCGTAACCGAGGCGGGCTTTGGCGCGGATCTCGGCGCATTCAAGTTCCTCGACATCAAGTGCCGTAAGGCTGGTATCTGGCCCGATGCATGCGTTATCGTGTCTACCATAAGATCTTTGAAATACAATGCGGGCATCCCGAAAGAAGAGCTTACAACGCCCAATGTTCAGAAGGTTACGGAAGGCTTCTCGAATCTTTCCAAGCATATCGAGAACATGAAGGCTATGGGTCTTCCTGTTATCGTCGCATCAAACAGATTCCCTTCGGATACGGAAGAGGAGATCGCTGAGCTTAAGAGGCTCTGCGAGGAGTGCGGTGCTTCCTATGCTCCTGCTGATATTTTCGCAAAGGGCGGCGAAGGCGGCATCGAGCTTGCCGAGGCTGTGCTTAAGATCCTGGACGGAGAGCAGAAGACATCCCCTAAGTTCATCTATGATCTTAATGATTTCGTTGAAGACAAGATAAAGGCGGTTGCCACCAAGATCTACGGTGCGGCAAAGGTCGATATCCTTCCCGAAGCAAGAGCTCTTATCGAGGGCTTCGAGAAGGCAGGTTACGGTAATCTTCCGATCTGTGTCGCGAAGACTCAGTATTCACTGTCGGATGATCCGAAGCTTCTCGGACGTCCCGAAGGCTTTACGCTTACCGTAAGAGAGGCAAGACTTGCGGCAGGAGCGGGATATATCGTTATCCTTACGGGTAAGATCATGACGATGCCGGGACTGCCCAAGGCGCCTGCGGCACTTAAGATCGATATTGATTCCGACGGTACGGTACACGGCCTGTTCTGATGAGAAGAGGGCAGTATCCCAATCCCACTTTCCTCGATAAAGCCGAGGGTATCAAGAAAGAACGGCATACCAAGTTTGTAGTAGGCGCTGCAGCAGCGGTTCTTATCGTGCTGACGGTAGTCTTTATCAAGATAGGCGCGGATATGCAGGCGGTCTATGAGCGCGATTTCCCCGATCTTGTGGGAGCGGCTACTTCGACTGCCGCCTCGACTGCCGAGACGGAAGAAGAACTGACGGATCCTGCCGAAGTTACCGAACCTGTAGAGCCGACAGCCGAGACGACGGAAGAGATCCTTGTTCCCGTTATAGTTACCGAGACGACACAGGAGACTGTGGATATTACCGACCTGTCGGCGCAGGTCTTCGAAGAGCCCGAACCGTTCTACTTCAGAACATCATATCCTCTTCAGACCATATCGCATGAGCAAAGAGACGTTCTTCTCGATTACCTTAAGCAGAATGTTCAGGACTATATCATGAACAATCCGAACGAGAGGATATGTTTCCGCTACGTTAATCTCGATAACGGTGAGACTACCGGCATCAATGATCTCGAGCCGATCGTTCCGGCGGGTTCGTTCGCGCTTCCGATAGAGCTTACATACTGGCACAGGGTGGCGATGGGATTCGGATCTCCCAATTACATAATCACTTATGACGGCTCCTATGTTCCCGGCAATTCGTCTGTCATAGCGTCGCTTTATCCGCCCGGAAAGATGTTCTACCTAAGGACACTTGCGAATCTTGCGGTAACCGAGAACGACGACTATGCACTCTCGGTCATACTCGCCAGGACCAACGGCATCGATACGGTCTGGAACTATATCTCGGGGATAAGCGCTTATACGAACTATACGGAGAATTCTACATATACGGATTATGCCGGAGTTCTTATGAGCGGATCGGGAAGGACATCCTGCTACGATATGGCAGCGTATGCTTCCGCTCTTTACTACGGATATATAACCGAGCCTGAGACTTATCAGCCTCTGATCAATGATCTTTACTATTCGAATATAAGATCTCCGTTCACGACCTCGTTCGGAGAGGATGTTCCCGTGCTTCATGTGTCGGGAAGAAATGAGACTTTCCACGCTTATACGGATATCGCGATAATAGACGCGAGTGAGCCGATCGTCCTGATCGTTTACAGCGAATGCTCCTCATTAGACAGGGCGCAGACGATACAGGCGGACATATCCGGGTATGTCGCAGGGTACTTAAATGCCTGCCATGGCCTGTAAAGCCTATAAACTACGAGATTTTGTTGAGATTTAACAAAGGACCACAATATATAGGGGTTGTTAATTGACAAAAAGTCTTGATTCTGTTATTATTCACGTGAATTTACTACTCGGAGGTAGCTCAAATGATCATCAAATCTGATTTGGAGTCATGCCGTGCAAGACTTCAGTCCATGATAGGCAGTCCCGTAAGACTTTCATCTAACGGCGGTCGTAAGAGGATCATCGTTCATGAGGGCGTTGTAGATAATTGCTACCCCAATGTATTCACAGTAAGATGCCAGCGCGAATCCGACGGAGCATTCGAGATCGTTTCATACAGCTATATCGATGTTCTCACAAGAGCGGTAAGAATCGCTATCCCGGAGCAGGCAGATACAGCAGCAGTTGTATAAAGAATACCGGGGGTTTGAAAGACAATTTAGAGAATACAGGCGGTGAGGGTACCTTCGCCGCCTTTTGTTTTGACAATATCAAAGAGGTAACACGATGGAACTTGTCGATATATCCCATGAACTGATGGCAATAGCAAACGATGCGCTTCTTTACTGCAAGGACCCTTTCGATACCGAGAGGTTCAAGCAGGTAAGAAGTATAGCTGCGAAGCTTCTTGAGATGTCGTGCGAAGGCATTACCAAAGAGCGGGCGCAGGAGATTTTCGAGGAGAATGACGGGTACCAGACCCCCAAGATAGATACGAGAGCCGCGGTCTTTAACGAAAGGGAACAGGTGCTGCTCGTGAAGGATTACGACGGCAAGTGGGCGCTTCCGGGCGGGTGGTGCGAGTACAACACGACCATCAGGGAGAACACGATCAAGGAGGCGCGCGAAGAGGCGGGGCTTGATGTCGAGCCCGTCAAGCTTGTGGCAGCCATGAGCAACAGGAAACACAACAACCCGAAATCGTATTTCTACATCACAAGATTCTTCATGCTGTGCGAGGTAAAGGGAGGTCAGTTCGAGGCGAACGAAGAGACAAGTGAGGCACGCTATTTTGATGTCGATGATCTGCCTTCCGATCTTAACGATCATAAGAGCAGCGAAGCTCAGATCAGGCTCTGTCTTGATGCGTGGCGCGACAGAAGTCTTCCCCCTGTTATCGACTAGGCGGTTGTGAATTTAAACAAATACTTTCTACTGTATACGGGGTTTTAAGTAAAAAAGCCGAAATTGTTTTAAAAGGTAAAACCTTTGTTGACTATGAAAGTCCGTATAAATATACTTTCCACGAACGAAAACAGTCTTTACTCGGGAGAGGTTTTATGACGGAAGATAAAGTCATTTTCAATTGCGGTGCAGCAGACCTTCAGATGAAGGCTGTAGCCATGCTCGTACAGAAGGCATCTGATTTCAGAAGCACGGTTTACATCGTAAAGGACGGTCACAGAGCGAACGCCAAGAGCCTCCTCGGAGTTATGTCTCTGGGCATTGATAACGGCTCCGAGATTACGATCACGGCAGACGGCACTGATTCAACCGAAGCGGTCAATTCTCTGATAGAATACTTAAAGGACCCGAAGGTATGATGAATTGAAAGGTGCATGAGCGAAGAAAGATTCGACGCAAGACTTGATACAGTACCTATGAGTCCCGGAGTATACCTGATGAAGGATGCTTCGGGATCTGTTATTTATGTCGGAAAAGCAAAGAAGCTGCGTAACAGATTAAGGTCCTACTTCGGAGGCGGAAGGATAACGCATCCGAAGGTAGCCGCGATGGTATCCCACGTTGCCGACTTCGAGTATGTGGTGGTGGGATCCGAGACCGAGGCTTTGCTTCTCGAGTCGAACCTCATTAAGCGGTACATGCCGCAGTACAATATCCTGCTCCGTGACGACAAAGCATACCCGTATGTATGCATCACTCTTAATGAAGAATATCCGCGTGTGTTCAAAGCTTTCCGTCCCGACGAGAAGGCTAAGAAAGCGGGCGCGCGCTACTACGGTCCCTACATGGGAGGCGACCTTTATAACACCATGAAGGCTATAGAGCAGATCTTCCCGCTGAAGCGCTGCAGCAAAGTTTTCCCCCGTGACATCGGCAAGGAAAGACCTTGTCTTAACTACCACATCGGTAAGTGCATGGCGCCGTGCAGCGGCAATGTATCATCGAGCGAATACAGGCAGATGATATTCGATATAGTCGCTTTTTTTGAAGGCCGTTACGACGGCATCAAGAAGCAGCTTCAGGAACAGATGGAGGAGGCGTCCGAGAACCTCGACTTTGAGAGGGCGGCGGCGATCCGTGACAGGCTTGCGGCGCTCGATGCGATTACAAAAGATCAGCGTGTGTTCCAGAAGATAGAGCGCGATGTAGATGCGATCGGTATTTATTCGCAGGCCGGAGAGACATGTGTCAGGAAGCTCGAGCTCCGTTCGGGAAGGATCGTCGGTTCGTCGACATATTTTATGTCCGGAGACCTGCCGTCCGTTACCGAGCTTGTTACGGGCTTCATTACGCAGTACTACCCCGGAAGCTCTGCCATACCTTCGACAATACTCGTACCTGCTTTGGATGAGAGGGAGGATGCTTCGCTTCTTGAAGAGTTCATGACGGAAGAGGCGGGACATAAGGTCCGCGTTTATACTCCCGAGAGAGGCGAGATGAACGACCTTCTTAAGATGGCAACGCTTAACGCGCAGGAGATGATGGTAAGACGTATCCTAAGAGGCGGCGGTGCTCAGGCGGATCCGCAAGCCGGCATGCGTATCCTCGAGAAGATGCTCGGAGTCCCTGCGGACACTCTTCACAGGGCGGAGTCCTACGACATCAGTAACCTCGGCAACGATGATATATGCTCGGGCATGGTCGTCTTTAAGGACGGAAGGCCCGACCGTCAGTCCTACAGGCTGTTCAAGATGAAGACAGTGCAGACGCAGGATGACTTCGCGTCGATGCGTGAGACTTTGACAAGAAGGTTCAAACATGATGATAAGGACGGCTTCGAGTATCCGGACATAATTCTTGTCGACGGCGGCAAGGGACAGCTTTCCGCGGTGGCTTCGGTAGTACACTCGCTTGATCTTCCCCGCGATATCAAGATGGTCGGTATGTTCAAGAACTCAAGACACAGGACCGCGGGCGTGGTGCTCGAGGACGGCACGGAGTTCCTTCTGGATAAGAAGGAGCCTTCGGACGATGAGATCGTTCTGTTGCGATTCCTGTCTGCGGTTCAGAATGAGGTCCACAGATTCGCGATAACATATCAGAAGAAACTCTCGACAAAGCGCAACATTCGCTATAAGCTCGAGAACATCAAGGGTATCGGTCCCGCCAAGCGCAAAGCACTGCTTACGGCTCTCGGTTCGATCAAAGCCGTTGAGGAAGCGGGATTAGATATGCTGAAAGAAGTTAAAGGCATAAGCGAGACTGATGCGCACATGATCTACGATTACTTTCACAGGGAGGAGGAAGACTGATGGCTGTCTACGCGATGGGAGACCTGCATCTGGCTCTCGATAACCCTGAGAAGACCATGGAAGTATTCGGTGACTCCTGGAAGGATTATATGAACCGCATCAGGGAGAATTCCTCAGTCGTAGGGGAGGATGATCTGTATCTTCTTCCCGGTGATCTGTCGTGGGCGACATATCTTGAGCAGGCGGATAAAGACTTCGAATTCATAAATGCGCTTCCGGGAAAGAAGGTTGCCACGAGAGGCAATCATGATTACTGGTGGGGCACGGTCTCGAAGATGAACAAGATACTCGCGGGCAAGGGGTTCGATTCGATTACTCTTCTTAAGTCCGACGCATATGTAAGCGGTGAAGCTGTTGTTGCCGGTACACGCGGCTGGAAAAGACTCGAGGATGACGGTGTCACGGCAGAAGACGTCAAGATCCATAACAGGGAGATCGAGCGTCTTAAGATCTGTCTCGACAGCATTCACAAGGCGGATCCCGAGCATAAGCTCCCGCATATTCTGATGATCCATTTCCCTCCTTACGGCAGGAACGGTTCCTCGTGTGACTGCTCGGATCTGATCGAGGGCAGTGGCGAGGTGGATATATGTCTTTACGGTCACCTTCACGGGCGTGCCCATGCACAGATCATCGAAGGTGAAAGAAGCGGTGTGAAATATTTTTGTGTGGCCGCGGACTACTTAAAATACAGGCCTTTGCGGGTTTTGTGAACATATTTTTGTTGCCATTTAAGCCTATATATAATATAATTTGAAAACGGGAGAACGAGCCTGTTTGGCGAAGTATATGCTTCGTTGCAGGCTCTTTTCATCTTCATGGACTTGGAGGCACGGATGGCACACAGCATGACAGGCTTCGGCCGAAGCGAGAAGTTCTTCGATACAAGACGCTACTCAGTCGAGATAAAATCGGTAAACAGCCGTTTCTGTGATGTGAACATAAGGATGCCCAAGGTCTTCAACTTCGCTGATGCGAAGATCAGAAAGCTTATCTCCGACACCCTCGTAAGAGGCAAGGTCGATGTATTCATAAGCTTCGATGACAACACGGAAGGCTCTTCCGAAGTTGCAGTTAATACGAGCCTCGTTAAAGCATATTCCGATGCAGTTGCCAATATCGCACAGATCACGGGCAGGGCGGATGACGTCAATGCCTCGAGACTTGCTTTGTTCCCGGATGTAATTACCGCAAGACAGGGACAGATCGATGAGGATCAGATCTATGCCGAGCTTGAGCAGACGGCTGTAGAGGCTTTGAACGGAATGCAGGAGATGAGAGCCGTTGAAGGCGCAAATCTCGCTTCGGATATCTTAGGCAAGATAGGTGAGCTCGAGAAGCTTCGCGATGAGATAGATGTACGCGCTCCCCTGGTTGTTACCGAGTACAGGACGAGACTGTCCGACAGGATCGACGAGCTTTTGTCCGACAACAATAAGGCTTTCTATGACGAGGCAAGGATCGCGGCGGAAGTAGCGGTGTTTGCCGATAAGTGTGCGATAGACGAAGAGCTTAAGAGACTTCTCAGTCACTTTTCGCAGGGAAGAAGGATCCTTACTGAGGATGCTCTCGTGGGTAAGAAGATGGATTTCCTTATCCAGGAGATCAACCGCGAGACCAATACCATCGGATCCAAGGCCAACGACCTTGAGATCACGAACCGTGTTCTTCTGATGAAGAATATCATCGAGGCGATGAGGGAGCAGATCCAGAATCTGGTCTGATCGGGGGATAGAAGGTAAATGAAGTTTGCAGACATCGGCGGAGGCAATATAGCGGCATCATCAAGAGTGCTTGCCGTCGCATCAGCTGATTCGGCGCCGATAAGACGAATGATGCAGGAGGCTCGTGACAGGGCGATGCTGGTCGACTGTTGTGCGGGCAAGAAGTGCAGAAGCGTACTTATCATGGACAGTGATCATATAGTGACGAGCGCCCTCGAGGTAGCAGTCGTAAGAAAAAATATGGAGGAATAACTTATGGCAAAAGGTTTGTTGGTATCAATATCCGGACCTTCGGGCACAGGCAAAGGATCGGTCCTTGCCAGAGTAAAGGAGAAGGATCAGTCATTCGGAACATCCATATCTGTTACAACGAGAGAACCCAGAGAGGGTGAGAAGGACGGAGTCGATTATTACTTCAAGTCCAAGGAAGAGTTCATGAAGATGTACGAAGAGGGAGAGATCCTCGAGTACGATGAATTCGTCGGCAACTACTACGGAACTCCCACGGTCGCACTTCAGGATATGAGTGAAGCAGGAACGGACGTTCTCATGGATCTTACCATCGCAGGAAGCATGGCTCTTAAGGAGAACTTCGAGCAGAGCGTAACGATCTTCCTTCTTGCTCCTTCGTATGAGGAACTCGAGAAGAGACTTCGCGGCAGAGGAACGGATTCCGATGAGGCGATCAATGCCAGACTCGAGATGGCAAGGCAGGAGACGAACTCTGTCGGACACTTCGATTATGTTGTAGTTAATGACGACATCGAGGAAGCTGCGAATAAGATACTGGCCATCATCAAAGCAGAGAAATGCAGATGTGCACGTAATATAGACCTTTTGGAAGATGTATTGAAAATAAATAAAGAAATGGAAGGTAAATGAGAAATGTTGACAGATCCCACACTTGAACAGTTGTTACCCAAGGCAAGCTGCGCTTACGAGCTCGCAGTTCTTGTAAGTAAGAGAGCAAGCCAGATCGTAGAAGGCGCTCAGCCGATGATCCCCGATCAGGCTGACAATGCGGTTTCTCTTGCATGCAGAGAGATCCTCGAGGATAAGGTTGTCGGAGTTAAGGGCAATCTTCCCAAGAGCGAGTACACTGTTCCTCTTACAAGAGAAGCAAGACTTGCCATCGAGGCTGAGAAGAAGGCTAAGGAGCAGAAGGAGATGTTCAGAAGAGACGCTCAGGCTGCTGATATGGTCTATAACGAGCAGATCCAGGCTGAGACCGCTTCTGGTGATATCATTTCCGAGGCTTCCGCAGAAGCTGAGGATGCAGAGACTATCGAAGAGTAAGGAGAGCGGCAGATGTCTAATTCAGAGAAGATGGACAAGATCGTATCCCTTGCCAAGACAAGAGGATTTGTATATCCGGGTTCCGATATCTACGGAGGTCTCGCGAATTCGTGGGATTACGGCCCGCTCGGAGTTCAGCTTAAGAACAACGTAAAGGCTGCATGGTGGAAGAAGTTCGTTCAGGAGAGTCCTTATAACGTAGGTCTCGACGCTGCTATCATCATGAACCCCAGAACATGGGTCGCTTCCGGTCACGTAGGCGGCTTCTCCGATCCTTTGATCGACTGCAAGCAGTGCAAGGCAAGACAGAGAGCAGACAATCTCGTAGAGGATTGGAACAAAGAGAATAACGTAACGGACGTATCCGTTGAGGGTATGGAGCCCGAAGACCTCGTAGCATATATCAGAGAGAAGAACATTCCCTGTCCCGTATGCGGAGGTCATAACTTCACAGACATAAGAAAGTTCAACCTCATGTTCAAGACATTCGTCGGTGTTACCGAGGATTCTTCGAGTGAGGTTTACTTAAGACCTGAGACAGCTCAGGGTATCTTCGTTAACTTCGGCAACGTTCAGAGATCTTCCCGTAAGAAGATACCGTTCGGTATCTGCCAGATCGGTAAGTCATTCCGTAACGAGATCACACCCGGTAACTTCATCTTCCGTACACGTGAGTTCGAGCAGATGGAGCTTGAGTTCTTCTGCGAGCCCGGTACTGACCTCGAGTGGTTCGACTACTGGAAGAGCTTCTGTAAGAACTGGCTTACTTCCCTCGGTATCAAGGAAGAGGAGCTTCGTACAAGAGATCACTCCAAGGAAGAGCTTGCTTTCTATTCGAGAGCAACGACAGACTTCGAGTTCGCTTTCCCGTTCACGGACTGGGGCGAGCTGTGGGGTATCGCTGACAGAACCGATTACGACCTTAAGCAGCATATGGAATTCTCTAAGCAGGATCTTTCTTACTTTGATCCCGCGAAGAACGAGAAGTACATCCCTTATGTTATCGAGCCTTCGCTCGGTGCAGACCGTGTTACTCTCGCATTCCTGTGTTCCGCTTTCGAAGAGGAGCAGCTTGAGGGCGGCGACGTAAGAAACGTAATGCATTTCCATCCGTTCCTCGCTCCGATCAAGGTAGGTATCCTGCCTCTGTCGGCTAAGCTTACGGATAAGGTTATGCCTCTGTTCGAGTCCCTGTCCAAGAAGTACATGTGCGAGCTCGATGACCGTCAGAGCATCGGTAAGCGTTACAGAAGACAGGACGAGATCGGTACACCTTACTGCGTCGTATACGATTTTGATTCCGAGAACGACAATTGTGTTACCATTAGAGAAAGAGATTCCATGAAGAATGTCGAGTATGAGCCCGGCAACATCAGATTCCCTATCGACAAGGTAGCAGAATTCTTCGAGGGAAAATTCGATTTTTGATCTTTTAACTGATTTCAATAAGCAAAGGCTTGGGAAATAACAACAACAACAATTAGAAAGGCGGGCAATTAAATGGCTAAGAAGTACATTTATCTGTTTTCCGAGGGCAACGGAAACATGCGCGAACTGCTCGGTGGTAAGGGTGCAAACCTCGCCGAGATGACAAACCTGGGACTTCCTGTTCCTCAGGGCTTCACGATCTCTACAGAGGCTTGTACTCAGTATTATGAGGACGGTCGTCAGATCAATGACGAGATACAGGCTCAGATCATGGAGTACATTACGAAGCTCGAGGAGATCACCGGTAAGAAGTTCGGCGACCTCGAGAACCCTCTCCTTGTTTCCGTAAGATCAGGTGCAAGAGCATCGATGCCAGGAATGATGGATACAATTCTTAACCTCGGTCTTAACGAAGACGTTGTAGGCGTTATCGCTAAGAAGTCCGGCAACCCCAGATGGGCTTGGGACTGCTACAGAAGATTCATCCAGATGTATTCCGACGTTGTTATGGAAGTCGGAAAGAAGTACTTTGAGGAGTTGATCGATAAGATGAAGGCTTCCCGTAAGGTTACACAGGACGTTGACCTCACGGCTGGAGACCTCCAGGAGCTCGCTAACCAGTTCAAGGCTGAATACAAGGCAAAGATCGGTTCTGACTTCCCTACAGATCCCAAGGAGCAGCTCATGGGCGCTATCAAGGCTGTATTCCGTTCATGGGATAACCCCAGAGCAAACATCTACAGAAGAGACAACGATATCCCTTATTCATGGGGTACTGCCGTTAACGTTCAGTCCATGGCCTTCGGTAACATGGGTGACGACTGCGGTACAGGTGTTGCTTTCACAAGAGATCCTGCTACCGGTAACAAGGGTCTATTCGGTGAGTTCCTTACAAACGCTCAGGGCGAGGACGTTGTTGCAGGTGTAAGAACACCTATGCACATCTCCGAGATGGAGCAGAAGTTCCCCGGTGCATTCAAGCAGTTCACTGATGTATGCAATATCCTTGAGAACCACTACAGAGACATGCAGGATATGGAGTTCACTGTTGAAGCAGGCAAGCTCTACATGCTCCAGACAAGAAACGGTAAGAGAACAGCACAGGCTGCCATGAAGATCGCATGCGACCTCGTTGACGAGGGCATGAGAACTCCTGAAGAGGCTGTTGCAATGATCGACCCCCGTAACCTCGATACACTCCTTCACCCTCAGTTCGATCCCGCTGCTCTTAAGGCTGCTGAGGCAATCGGCAAGGGCCTCGGTGCATCTCCCGGAGCTGCATGCGGTAAGATCGTATTCACAGCAGAAGATGCAGTTGAGTGGCACAACAGAGGCGAGAAGGTAATCCTCGTAAGACTCGAGACATCTCCTGAGGACATCTCCGGAATGAAGTCCGCAGAGGGTATCCTCACAGTAAGAGGCGGTATGACATCCCACGCTGCAGTAGTTGCAAGAGGAATGGGTGAGTGCTGCGTATCCGGATGCGGCGAGATCGCAATGGATGAGGAGCACAAGAGATTCACACTCGCAGGCAAGGAGTTCCACGAGGGCGACATCATCTCTCTCGACGGTTCAACAGGTAACATCTATGATGGAGCTATCGCTCAGGTAGATGCTGATCCCAACAACGGTTACTTCGGCCGCATCATGGCTTGGGCTGATGAGTTCAAGAGAATGGGCGTACGTACAAATGCTGATACACCTGCTGATGCCAAGAAGGCACGTGAGCTCGGTGCCGAGGGCATCGGTCTTTGCCGTACAGAGCACATGTTCTTCGGTGAGGGCAGAATCGATGCATTCCGTGAGATGATCTGCTCCGAGACAGTTGAGGAGAGAGAGGAAGCTCTCGACATCATCCTGCCTATGCAGCAGAGCGACTTCGAGGCTCTTTATGAGGCTCTCGAGGGTTATCCCGTAACAATCCGTTTCCTGGATCCCCCGCTCCACGAGTTCGTTCCCACAACTGAGATCGAGATCGAGAAGCTCGCTAACAAGAAGCACAAGACTGTAGCTGACATCAAGAACATCATCTCTTCTCTCCATGAGTTCAACCCGATGATGGGTCACAGAGGATGCCGTCTCTCAGTTACATATCCTGAGATTGCAAAGATGCAGACAAAGGCCGTTATCCGTGCTGCCATCAACGTTAAGGCTAAGCACCCTGACTGGAATATCGAGCCTGAGATCATGATCCCTCTCGTAGGTGATGTTAAGGAATTGAAGTTCGTTAAGGATATCGTCGTTGCAACAGCTGACGAGGAGATCAAGAGCGCAGGTTCCGACATCAAGTACGAAGTAGGTACAATGATCGAGATCCCGAGAGCTGCTCTCACAGCTGACGAGATCGCTAAGAACGCTGACTTCTTCTGCTTCGGTACTAACGACCTTACACAGATGACATTCGGCTTCTCAAGAGACGACGCAGGCAAGTTCCTCGATGCTTACTACGATATGAAGATCTTCGAGGCTGATCCGTTTGCAAAGCTCGATCAGACAGGTGTCGGCAAGCTCATGAAGATGGCTATCGACTTGGGCAAGCCCGTTAATCCGAACCTCCACATCGGTATCTGCGGCGAGCACGGCGGTGATCCTTCATCCGTTGAGTTCTGCGATGCTATCGGTCTGGATTACGTATCCTGTTCTCCTTTCCGTGTGCCGATCGCAAGACTTGCTGCTGCACAGGCTGCAATCGCTCACAAGAAGTAATATCATTACTGCTTAATATTTATGATCGGCTGTCCGTACGGGCGGCCGATTTTTATTTGTTAAACATAATGAATTGACATACCTGTATAAATCATTTATAACTGTTGCGGTTTTCATTAAAAAAAGAGAGGGTGTGTATTATGGATTTTGGCGGTTTCTCCGTAAAATTTCTTGAAGCGGCCGGACATTTTCTTTTCAGCATAAAGGGAACCTCATTGGCGCTTTTCTTTATGTTCGCGATAATCTTTATAGGTTATCTCATCGGAAAGATCAACATTAAGGGCGTTTCGCTCGGTACTGCGGCTATCTTCATCGTGGCACTTGTTTTTGGTCACTTTAAGGGTGTAACAGTTGGTTATGAAGGTCACGAAGGATGCATTGCAGGATGGGCTGAGAAGCTCGGTACTATCGATACCTGGTTTAAGATTATCCAGAACATCGGTCTTATCCTGTTTGTTACTTCAGTAGGTCTTATCGCAGGTCCTACATTCTTCAAGAACCTCAAGAAGAATGCCAAGTCATATATTCTTCTCGGACTTCTCATCATTGCATCGGGAAGCCTTGTTACAGCCCTCGTTACTATACTTGTTCCCAATATGACTTCTGCCATGGCAGTAGGTCTTATGTCCGGAGCCCTTACAAGTACACCTGCTTTCGCTGCGGCTCAGGGCGCTCTTGAAGGTTCAGAGTTCTACAGCGAGATTGCAGTAGGTCATGCTGTAGCTTATCCTTTCGGCGTTATCGGAGTAGTTCTGTTTGTACAGATCATTCCGAGACTTCTTAAGGCAAACATGGATCATGAGAAATCTCTCCTTGCACCTGTAGGTGATTTCGACGGTGAGAAGTCCATATCCACCAAGCTGTTCACACTCGATAAGTTCGGATGCGGAGCTTTCGCTCTTACTGTTATGGTAGGACTCATTCTCGGAAGCATCACGATCCCTCTTCCCGGAGGTTCTTCCTTCAGCCTCGGAGCTACAGGCGGACCTTTGATCATGGGCCTCATCTTCGGTCACTTCGGCCATATCGGCAAGCTCGACCTGAAGGTTAAGGAGCACCTGCTCTCCATCTTCCAGGAGTTCGGTCTCGTACTGTTCCTTATCGGTGCAGGTATCGAGGGCGGCGCTGCATTCGTAGACACACTTAAGGTTTACGGCGGTCTGCTTTTCGTATGGGGTGCACTCATGACGATCGTTCCTCTCTTTGTAGGTTTCTTCTTCGCGAAGTACGTTCTCAAGCTGAGTCTTCTGAACAACCTGGGTTCCATCACGGGAGGCATGACAAGTACACCTGCACTTGGTGCTCTCATCCAGTCCTCCGGAACTTCAAACGTTGCTTCAGCTTATGCGGCTACATACCCGATCGCCCTCGTATCGGTTGTACTTGCATCACAGTTCTTAACTTACATCCAGTAAGCGAAGCTTAAAACTGATACCTTACTTTTACACCTCTTTCTTAGGGAAGAGGTGTTATTATATTTGCATGGAAAACTTATACGGTGCGCACTACTACAAGCTGCTTTCTTTCAAAGACAATCTCGAGCAGAAGATCTCCCGCATGGAGCAGACGCTCGAGGCTTTTTATGGGACCAATCTGATCGATCACACGATGGGAAGGATCAAGAGTGAGGAGAGCGTTATTGAGAAGTGCAGGAAAAAGAATATAGAAGTTACTCCGGATAACGTCGTGGCGAATATACGCGACATAGTCGGTATAAGAATAGTCTGCACATTTGTTGATGATACGTTCAAGGTAAGGGATGCGATAAGGGAGTTTGATAATATAAAGATCATCGATGAGAAGGACTATATCTCGAATGCCAAGCCGAACGGATACAGAAGCTATCATATGATCGTTCAGAATGAAGAGGGTTACTATGCCGAGATTCAGATCAGAACCATATCGATGGATACGTGGGCGGCACTCGAACATGACATCAAATACAAGAAGGATATCAACGTGAACAAGGAGCTTATAACGGCAGAGCTTAAGCGGTGTGCCGACGAGCTCGCGTCCACGGATATATCCATGCAGACGATAAGAAATATGATTTACGGACAATTGTAAGATGAAGATATTACTTGCGGAAGATACGAAAGATCTTAATCATGCGGTGACAGTTCTTCTTAAGCACGAGGGCTTTGAAGTCGATTCGGCATATGACGGACAGCAGGCGATGGATATGATCGCGAACAACGGTTATGATGCCGTGATAATGGATATCATGATGCCTAAGGTTGACGGTATAACCGTACTGTCCAATATGAGACAGAAACACAATATGACTCCGGTCATGCTGCTTACTGCCAAGAGCGATATCGATGACCGCGTTGCAGGACTCGATGCGGGAGCCGACGATTATCTGACCAAGCCCTTCGCCATGAAGGAGCTTCTTGCCAGGACAAGAGCACTTGTAAGACGCGGCAGCAGCGATGACCCGAGCGATAAACTGACATATGAGGGTCTCATTCTCAACGGAGAAGACCTGTCGTTGAGCGCGGAGAACACGGTCAGACTGTCTCTTAAAGAATATGAGCTCATGCGTGAGTTTATGAGAAATCCCGGACGCGATCTGGCTACGGATTATCTTCTGTGGAAGATATGGAATAACGAGCAGGATGCGGATGAGGATACCGTGTGGCTTTATGTGTCGTATCTTAAAAATAAGCTTCGTGCTGTCGTGACTGTCGTTAATATAAAGGGCGGCAAGGGCGGCTCGTTCAAGTTATCCGATGAATAACAGAACAATAGAAAGACTTAAGCAGAAGTTTATAGGGATCGCGATGCTCGCGATGTTTCTGGCGATGCTCTTTATCGGCGGAACGATATTCCTGTCGAGCATGTTTGTATCCCACCGGGCGATACGGTCAAGCCTTGATGCCCTGATCGCAAGCGAGCGGAATTCTTCCGATATATCGTTCGACGAATACTATATCGATGACCCGCGACTGACGGAGATCTTTACCATAAGTGTAAGGGAGCAGGCTGATTACTGGCTGATAAGTTATGATACCGACGGTAATATGATCATGATGGACGGGCGCTTCGCAGCAGGGAGCGAGGATGAGATCATCCGCCTGTGTGAAGAGGTAAAACGCGGTCCGACAGGATACGGTCAAAGAGGCAGGATATGGTATAAGTATGCCGATACTCCCGAAGGACAGACGCTGGCATTCATCGATGCTTCGGCAGAGACCAATGCGCTCAGAAGACTTCTTCTTATATCGCTGGTAGTGTGCCTGGCGGGACTTGCCGTGACATATATCCTGGTAGTTCATTTCTCGGAGGCGGCGGTAGCACCCGAGATAGAGAACCTCGAGAAGCAGAAGGACTTTATAACCAATGCGAGTCACGAGCTTAAGACCCCGCTGTCCGTCATTCGCGCCAACACCGAGATGAGTCAGATGATAAACGGAGAGGATGAGTGGTCGGAGTCTACTCTGAAGCAGATCGATCACATGAACGGACTTATCGCCAACCTCGTAATGATCTCCAAGGCTCAGGAGATAGAAGACAAGTCAGAGATGGCCGAGATCGAGGTAACGCAGATCGTGGAGTCCGTGGTAAAAACTTTCGAGCCCGTGGCAGCGAAGTCTGAACTGACCTTGGAGAAGCATATCGCCAGGGATGTCAAGATGACCGCGGATGCGAGCAAGATCATGCAGCTTACCACGATACTTCTCGACAATGCGATAAAGTACTGTGACGAGAAGGGAAGCATAACAGTGGGACTCACCCCTGTGCGAAAAGGAATCCGCCTTACCGTGAGCAACACTTACAAAGACGGAGCCAACACGGATTACAATAAGTTTTTCGAGCGTTTCTACCGCGAAGACAAATCACATAATATAGATAAAGGCGGGTACGGCATAGGGTTGTCTATCGCGCAGAATATCTGCCGTCAGTACAAAGGCGATATCAAAGCCGTTTGGAAAAACGAAGAGATATCATTTGTCTGTATGCTATACTGATGCCTGTCAGGAGGAACGTTTATGAAAGCAGTTAAGAAGTTAACAGCCTCTGTGCTTTGTGCCGCCATGCTGGCATCTCTGGGCGGATGCGCTTTTTTTGACAGTGATGATGAAGCGGTTCTCGAAGCTGCCGATGCGTATGCATCTGCGGTGGTAAAAGGGAAGGTAAAAAAGATCCTCGATCTTATGATCAACGGTGAAGAGGTGGAGGATGACCTGGAGTACTATCTTTCAGGGACAAATGCAGATAATGACAAGTACTACGAGATGGTCGATATCATCGCGGATTCTTTGTCTTATGAGATAGATGAGGATTCGGTCTTTTCTTCGAGAAAGAATGAAGAGGCGAGCGTAAATATAACTTATACGATGATCGATTATCAGTCGATCTATGAGCAGATCTCTGAGGACGGAGGTTCTGTCAGTGATTATATCGATGCGATAAGTGACAGCAATGCCGCAACGACTGAAGTTTCCCAGACCATCGACTTTGTTTATGCATATGACATGTGGCTCGTTGATGATACGAACGGCAGAAAGATATTCTCTGTATACGGTTTCTATGATGCTGTCGCTCATATGGACTTTATAGAGCCTCTTCTGGATTATGTTGACGGCATCGTCTGGTACTATTCGGATGACGGTGTTTATTATAACTACTCACAGATCGAACTTGATATCATGACTACGACGGATGGCATGGAGGTGCCTTTCGAGTTTACTTATGAGTATTACCGTGACGGCGAGCTTATCTTCACAAGTGGTATCTGTACCGATGTCGGTTACTATATCGAAGCTTATTACGGTCCCGATTACGATGATAATGCCGAGCTTAATGAGGACGGCTATCTTGTCTCGGGCGAATACAGATGCATAATGTATGACCTCGCAGGCAATGTTCTTGCAGATTCCACATGTACTGTCTCGTCTGAACACATAGAGATTAACGAGGACATTATCGATCGTATCGAGTGGTATTTCTCATGGGATGATGTCTATACAAATGTCGATCAGATAGAACTTGATATCATTCCTACAGATCCGGGTCAGTCGGTCACATGGGAGTTTACTTATGAGTATTACCGTGACGGCGAGCTGATCTTTACAAGCGATGTATGCACTGATCAGGGATACTGGATCGAAGCTTATTACGGACCCGATTATGATCCTAATGCGGAACTTAACAGATACGGTAATCTCGTCGGAGGCGAGTACCGATGCGTAATGTACAACCTTGACGGCGAAGTACTGGCGGACTCCACATGCACGGTTAGAGAAGACTGATAATGTGTGAATAATCCGTTAACGAAAATTAGACATTAAGTAAACTTTGTTTTATAATAATCCATAGCGTTTAAGTATTACGCAAAATCGAACGGAGGATTAATTATGAAAGTCGATTTTAAGAAGTTGACTGCTTCTACACTTTCTGTCGCTATGCTCGCTTCCCTCGCTGGTTGCGCTATGTTCGACAAGGATGATGATGCAGTTCTCGCAGTTGTTGAGGATTATGCTGAAGCAGTAAAGAAGTTTAAGGCTGGCGACATCGCAGAGCTTTCCAGCGATGTTGATGACGAGTGGACAGAGTCCCTTGAGGCTTACTTCAGCACAGATGCTGACCTTTACGGTGAGGATTACGGTTCTATCATCGAGGCTATCGAGAGCACACTCTCTTATGAGATCGATGAAGAGTCTGTAGAGTCTTCTAAGAAGGACGGCGAGGCTAGCGTAGATATCACATGGTCTATCGTTGACTATGCAACTATCTATGATGATGTTATCGCTGACGGCGGTGACCTCGATGCATACCTTGCAGCTCTTGCTGATGGTGATTCAAAGGAAATTTCTCAGACAATCAACCTCGTATATGATGACGAGGAGTGGCTTGTAGAGGATAAGGACAACAAGAACCTTGAGGAAGTTTACGCTTTTTTCGAGGATGCTCTTGAGTATCAGTTCGCAGCAGCTATCTCTACTGATCTTATCGACTCTATAGAGTGGTACTACTCTGATAACGGCGTATACACAGATGTATACACAATCGAGCTCGACATCATCCCTACAACAGAGGGACAGGAAGTTGAGTGGCAGTTCACATATGAGTACTACCTCGACGGTCAGCTCATCTACACAAGTGATGAGTGCACTGATCAGGGATACTGGATCGAGTCTTACTACGGTACAGGCTATGATGCAGCTGCTCAGCTCGACGACAACGGCTACCTCATCGCAGGTAACTACGAGTGTATCGTATATGACCTCGCCGGTAACGTTCTCGCTGATGAAACATGTACAGTTGTTAACAGCGGTGCTGGCACAACAGTAGTTCCTCAGGGCGATCCCGGTGACATCGATGTTATCTGGTCTGACGGTATCGACGATTACTGGTATTCTTACTCTGACGGTTCCGGCTATGCTATGGGCACAGGCGACTACACAACAGATGAGACAACAATCGAGTATTCATGCCAGGTTTACGACGAGGCTAACCTCGCTTATTTCCCTGTATACTACGAGGTATACTACTCTGCAACAGGCGATGCTAATGATGCTGAGTTCATCTATTCCGCTACAATCACACCTTCTGAATATACAAACGGTTACTTCTATGAGTTCCAGTATGTTGAGAACGACGGTCTCGATGAGGGTTCTTACTTCTTCATCGGTGCACCTGACGAGTCCGGTTCTGTAATCCTCTTCAACGTTGAGGCTACAGTTTCCTAATCTGATCGGTTCGGATAAATAATGAGGTCCCGGTTACGCCGGGACCTTTTTAATTTGCTTTTAAACCGATTGTCTGTCCCATGACGACGGGGACTTCTGTTGTTGTAAGAAAACTGCCGTCTATTACGGCTCTGTCCTTTTGAATAAGCAGGATAATAGTGGAACCGCCGTATTCGAAGTGCCCTTTCTCTTCGCCGCGTCTTACATCGCAGGCAGAAGTCTTCTCATTTACGATGCGTCCTACAAGCATGGCGCCGACTTCCATCTGTACTGCCGTGCCGAAGTTGTCCGAATCTATTACTGCATATTCGCGTGTGTTCTGAACGAATACCGGATACTGTTCAAGTGCGACAGGTCTTACCGTGTGGTATATACCCTCCAGCCTTATGTTCGCGCGCTGTCTGCCGGAATCGAACCAGATATATCTGTGATAATGGTTTACGCATAATCTGAATACGAGTGCATAGCCGCCGTCGAATTCTTTTGCTAATTTCTTGTCGCGGAGAAGTCCGCTTACGGTAAACTCGCTCTGCTTTACGTTAAGTACCGTATCCGAAGTTATCTTATATACGCTCAGAAGCCCGTCGCACGGGGATATAAGGTGAGAAGGATCCGCGCTTACGGGACGAAGACCGACTTTGATCTTTCTACAGAAGAAGTCGTTAAAGCAGTTTATGTTATCTGTTTCATAATCTTCGACATGTATACCGTTGTTTCTGACAAAAGACTTTATGAGAATTTTGGAAGCACGTGTATCCATGAGTCTGCCCGAAAAGGAAGAAAACGGCTTGCTTACGAGCGGTCTTAAGATGATCCTGCCGGCAGCGGTCTTATAAAGGAACTCAAGTCCTGTCATTGACCCAGTCCGAGCTTATAAGCGACTATGAAAGCGGCGAATTCTGCAAGACCTATCAGAATGATAATGGTAAGTCCGACCTTGCCGGGTTTCCTTACCTTAATGTTGGTTACGAAAGCTATAGCCTCGATAAGCATCATAACGAAGTAGAAGATCGTAAGATCGAATCTTGTGAAGAAGTGGAAAATCATTACAAGAGGGAAGACCAGAGCGGCAGATGTAACGGGAACACCGACAAAATATGCCTTTCCTGACTTCTTGATCTGCTCTTCGCGTTCATCGCTCGTGGAATTAAAGTAAGCAAGTCTTATCATCGCTGCAAGCACGTAGAACAGGGCTATAACGATAAGAAGTATCAGCAAGGGATACGATCCCTCGTATTCTTTACGCTTAACAAGCTCCGTAAAGATACCGCTTATACGAAGCTGTGCAAGACCGATGGTAACGGGAAGAATACCGAAGCAGATGAGATCTGTCAGTGAGTCGATCTGAATGCCGAAGTTCTTGTCGAATTCCGTGCGGTCCTTCTTGGTCCTTGCTACCTTACCGTCGAAAGCATCAAGTATACCGGAGAGCATAAGAAAGAATACTCCGAGCTGCGGGTGACCTGCACCGGTTACCGTAACTATGATCCCGAGCATTCCCGAGATGAGGGACATATATGTAAGAACAACTGTATAGTCGTATACGCCTATCATATTATGCTTCCTTTCGTTTGCCGATCAGATAGCCGATCAATGTAATGATACCGCTTATCAGTACACAAATATAGAATGTAAGTCCGCGGCTTATCAGTTCCACGCTGTAAGCCATTGATGATTCCATGATGCTTCTCAATCCGTCGATCATCAGATAATCCGATATTCCCATTCCGCCGGGTATCGGTACAAAATTATAACCTATTGTTATAAGACATTGCTTGGAAAATACTGCAGGCATAAGGGATTTTTCTCCTCCCAATGCCGCATATACGAGCATCGGTACCATGATCTGTGATGCTCTTTGAAGGAAATTCCATATGAACGAGACGATCAGCACTCCGCGGTGTCCTGAAATAAGATCGGAACAGGCCTTGTAATCTGCACGGGTCTTCTCGATCTTCATCTGCAGGTGCTCTTTATTCCTTATAAGATTCTTCCCGGTAAGAAAAGAGATTATCTTGCATGCAGGCTTGAATATTATTTTCTCGTTCTTAAGGAGCAGGAAGAATCCTGTAGCCAGAAGCAGCATGACTACAAATCCGATGATTATAAATACGCGCGAAGCGGTACCGAATTCCGTGAATGCTTTTGGACTTATGATGATGGAGATAATGCCGAGCGCGATTATCGATAACGTATACATCATAAGATTAAGGACCAAAGTTGCGGTCGTTATGCCGGCGGATATGCCGCTTCTTATCATAAAGAACGCGCTGGCAGGCTGTCCTCCCGTTGCCGACGGGGTTATGGCACTGAAGTAAATATCGGATGTACTGAACAGAAGACCGCTTAAGGGACCTCTTTTGTAGCCTGCGCGCCTGAGGATAGACCTTATGGCCGATCCTTCAAACCATATGAAAAGTAAAGAAGCTAAGGCAGCAAGCGCCATGTACAGCTTGTCTGATTCTTTCAAAATGGTGCAAAGATCCGTAAAAGAAAGATCGCTGCTCTGCTTTAGTACCAATCTGACGGTAAGCACAGCCAATAACAGTGATATGACCGCCCAAATCAGATTCTTGGAAACCTTCTTCTTGTTCGACATAATGCCTTTCCCGTGTAATTATTCCAAAGAATATAGTACTACATTTTCTTCTTATTTATATGTGACAGTTAAGGTAATTGGTCTATTGTGTATAATTATCATATGGGTATAAACGGCAGGATGAGACTTTATATAGCAGGGTTGACGGCAATAATCCTCATTGTCGCGACAATTGCCGTCGTAATAATTACCAAAGGAAGAAATCCTGCAGGTGAAGCGGACGCTTCCGAGGCGTCCTTGCCGTCAGGCACGGTTACGGCAACTGCTGTCGAGCCTTCCGCTCAGGAGCCCGCTTCAACGGTATCGCCTGACGACTACTCGTCGTATCCTCTTAATAATGCGGCGGACTGTCAGGCTGTAATAGACGCATATGCAGCCGATCACGGCATTGATCCGTATTCCTATCCTATAGAGATAACCAATCTTCTCATGACCAATCACGAGACTCTGGATTTTGTTCTTCATTACCCCGAGTATGCGGGAACCCAGGATGAAGCAAACTATCCCGGAAGCATAGACATGGCTGGTTTGTTTTCGCCCGTAAGAGTCCCGGAGTATTATCAGTATGACATGAGATGGGGTTACAAGACTTATTCGGGCAACGTTATGGCTGTATCGGGCGGCGGTCCTACGGCTCTGTCCATGGTCGCTTCATACCTTCTGGGTAACGGAGATATGAACCCTGCGTGGATGGCGGCATACTCCGAGAATAACGGATATACAATGGAGGGCGGCACATCATGGTCGCTTATGAGCGACGGTGCCACGGGACTCGGAATAGACGTAACACCGATAACTGCCGATCAGGACAGAATAGAAAGAAACCTCGATGTAGGCAATCTCGTTATGTGTCTGATGGGTCCCGGAGACTTCACCAATACGGCGCAGTTTATTGTTATAGTCGGATATAACGATGAGGGATATGAGATAAGAGATCCCGGAAGTTCGGCGAGGACTTCAATTCGCTGGCAGTTTGATACTATCGCACCTCAGATGGAGGGCTGCTGGATCATGAGAATTCTTTAAGAACTTCTCCGAGTGCGTCCGCACCGGGAATACCTTCGCTGAAAGCAGCTTTGGCAGCACAGGTGTTCGAGAATCCGAGCGCTTTTTGCATATCCATTCCGTTGTCGATACCGTAAATGAATGAAGCGATCATGGTGTCTCCGGCGCCGATCGTGCTTATAACATCGCCTTTGATCCCCGGGGTGTGATAATACTCGCCCGATCCCGTAAGAAGATATGCGCCGTTCTCCCCAAGCGATACAAGGACATTCTGTGCACCCTGACGTATCAGCTTCAATGCGGCTTCACGGATGTCATTAAGCGAGGAAGAGGTGTTGATCTTCATTCCCGTAAGCGAAGCGAGTTCGCGTGCGTTGGGCTTTATCAGAAAAGGTTTCAGCGGCAGGCACTTGATCAATGTTTCACCTTCGCAGTCCAATATTATGCGCGCCTTCGGATTGAATCCCAATACGGCGGTCATGATAACGGAATAAGCATCGCTGTTAAGAGTACGGGGAAGTGACCCTGAGATGAAGAGTGTATCAAAATCGGTCTTCTTAAGTGTATCTATGAGGCGGCTTATATCACCGGGACCTACGGCGGGACCGGATCCGTTGATCTCTGTCTCAAGACCGTTGCCGTCCTTGGCCTTAAGGTTGATCCTGGTGTTGCCGGGGACCTCGATAAACTTCGATATGAGACCCTCCTGCTCGATGATCCTGATTATCTCTTTGCCCGTGAAGCCCGCTTCAAATCCCGCGGCGGTAACTTGAGTGGTATTATCCGTGAGACGGTGCAGGACGAGGGCGACGTTGATCCCTTTTCCTCCGGCTTCGAAGCTCTCCTTAACGCTGCGGTTAACGGCGGGACCGTCATCCGTGCCCGTAATAAGCTTCTTGCCTGCGGGAAGTTCGATGTAATAATCAATCGACGGATTCAGCGTCAGCGTCAGGTACATAAATGTCATCTTCCTTAAGATCAGACAGACGTACTGCGAGTGCACACTCGATCCTCTTACGGAAGAGCTTGCAGCCGTAGTCGTAGATCTCCTTGATGTCTCCGCCCGAGTGATATGCATTGGCAGCGCATCCGCCGGAGCAGTAAAGCTTTGCCCAGCAGTCCTTGCAACCTTCTCTTGTATAGCAGTTGACCTGTGCGAAGTCACGGCTTACTTCCTTGCCGTGATCGGTGAATCCGTTGAAGATATCGCCGAGCTTCATCTTCTCATCGCCGACGAACTGATGGCAGGGGTAGATGTCTCCCCAGGGTGTAACCGCGATGTATTCGGTACCGGCTCCGCATCCCGAGATTCTCTTGTAGATGCACGGACCGCATGTAAGGTCGAGCATGTAGTGGTAGAACGTGAAGCCGTTGCCTTCCTTGTTACGCTTTATCATCTCGTGAGCAAGATCCTCGTACTGCTGCATGAGAACGGGAAGATCTTCTTCCGTAAGGAAAGAAGGAGAGTCGGGAGACGTGACAACAGGCTCCATGGACAGCTCCTTGAATCCCAGATCTGCCATGTGCTTTATGTCTTCAACGAAGTCGGTATTAAAGTGGGTATAAGTGCCGCGCATGTAGTAGCTCTTATTGCCCCTTGCCTCAACGAACTTCTTGAACTTGGGTACGATCACGTCATAAGATCCGTTGCCCTTGTAGTCGACGCGGAAACGGTCGTTGGTCTCTTTCCTGCCGTCGAGACTCAAGACAACGTTATGCATCTCCTTGTTACAGAAGTCGATGACGTCATCGTCGATGTTGATGCCGTTGGTTGTGAGGGTGAATCTGATATTCTTGCCTGCATCCTTCTCGATGGAACGTGCGTAGAGAACGAGCTTCTTAACGACCTCCCAGTTCATGAGGGGCTCGCCGCCGAAGAAGTCGATATCGAGGTTCTTGTGGTAGCCCGAGTTCTCGATAAGGAAGTCGATCGCGCGCTTTCCTGTCTCGAAGCTCATCAGTCCGCGCTCGCCGTGGAAATTTCCCTGAGCCGCGAAACAGTAGGAACAGTTGAGGTTACATGTATGTGCCACATGAAGGCACAGCGCCTTTAAGGTCCACTTGCGCTTCTTAAGATCGTAAGAAATGTTCTCGAACTTGTCGGGGGCAAAAAGCTTGCCCGCTTCCTTCAGGTCTTCGATATCCTTAAGGCATTCGTCTACTTCAGCTTCGGTAACGTTATGCTTGGAAGTGATATCTGCAACTATCTGCTCGCGCGTATGGTCTTCATACATCTGAATAATGTCGTATGCGACCTCGTCAACCATGTGGATCGAGCCTGAGAAGACATCGAGTACTATATTCTTATCGTCGAACTTATAACAGTGGATCAATTGGAACTCCTTTGTGAAGGGAAGTAAAAAGGCCTCATAATTTACATTACGAGACCTCTTGCTCTTAGTTTGTTAACAGAAAATCCTAAGATCAGGACTTCTTCTCGCAAGCCTGATTAGCTACACCGCAGGATGTCTTGCAAGCTGACTGGCAGGATGTCTGGCACTCGCCGCAGCCGCCTTCCTTAGCGGACTTATCAAGATCACGAGTGTTGATAGTAACGATTCTGGACATATCAAACTCCCCCTTAATTTATTTCCGATATTGTACTTTACAACCCTTAAAAATGTCAACCGCGGATAACCTTCACGGTGTCTTTCGGGATCAGTGCGATCCGGTCGGGCGTGATCTTCTGTCCGGGTATGAGTACGGGGATGCCCGGCGGATATCTGAATATATATTCCGCGCTTATTTGTCCTTCGCATTCGCTCCTGCTTATCTCAGTATTGCCGGCTCTTACCGCTTCCGTAACAGACATCGCGATTACGGGTGCGGTACAGGGAAACGGGATATCAGCGGGGACGACGCTTCCTTCCAGAGTTTTATCGATTGAGATGACGGCGTCTGCAAACTTTCCGAGAGTAACTTCGTTGTCGCCGATGCCTGTCATGGCGATAAGGTGTGTCCCGTAAGACGCTTCGCATTCTATGCCTTTGTCCCTTAACATACAGGCAAGGTCAGTTCCGTCGATAACACCTGCCGTAAGGAGCACGAGCTTACCCGGATCTGCGCCCTCCTGCCCGAAAAGACTGAGGTGCTTAAGTTCCTTCTTAAGTCTGCTCCTGCAGGTGCGAAGCGCATCAGCCCATGTGCAGGTGATATCTTTGTTCTCTTTTAAGTCCTGAACGACACGGTCAATGCCTGACATAAGGATATAAGACGGACTTGAAGTCTCGAAGATATCCATATAGTGGCGGATAAGATCCTCTCTTATCCTGTTCGAATATATGAGCAGCACCGCTGTCTGCGTCGGTGCGTGCAAAGTCTTGTGGATGCTCTTTATGACGACGTCCGCAGCAGAAGTCTCCGGGAAATAATCGTTCAGTCCGAAGTGCGCGCCGTGAGCCTCGTCGGCGATAACAGACACATCGTGTCTGTGTGCTGCCTCGGTGATTGACTTTGTATCGCTTACAACGCCTTCGTAAGTAGGCGAGGTAATGACGACGGTTCTTATTTCCGGATCGTCTTGAAGAGCCTTTTCAATCTTCGCGGGATCTACCGACAGATAGAACGGGAATCCCGGATCCGTATCGGGATATATGACGGTATAGTCGATCCCCGAGATCTCAAGTGCGTGCCAAACGGATATATGGCAGTTGCCTGCGATGAGAATCTTGCCCTGTGAAGCTGCTGCCGTTACGGCTGAAAGTATGGGAGCTGTCGCCCCGTTGACGGAAAGGACCGCGGAGCGTGCATTCCAAACCGCAGCGGCATCGTACTCAATGTCTTTAAGGATCCCCGAAGGCGCGTGAAGATTATCAAAGCCTGTTATCTCCGTTATATCGTTCAGAAGATATGAAGGCACATACCCGGGATTTCTCTTGTGTCCCGGCATATGCATAGGCGTAATGCCTGATGCGGAGTAATCGTTAAGTGCGTCTTCGAGTCTTGTCATAATCTGTATTGTAAAGAATTACGTTTAAATAAGAAACCCCGCCGTTTCTTGAGGAGAGCGGCGGGGAAAAGAAATGGAGTATAAAGAAAGATAAATTACTTAGGTTCGATAACCGTAAAGCTGTAGCTTGATACGGTATCCTGGTTCTCATAAACTGCAGTCTGAAGATCAACGGATGTCTTCAGGATGAGTGTATAAGGTGAGAGGTTTCCGCCCAAAGCATTTACGTTCGTAGCATAGCTGATAGCCTGTGCTTCGTCATCGGAAAGGAGCATATACTGGGAAACCAGATAGAGGCTTCTTACGCCGATATCCATGTGAACGAGCTTAGGGTTAACGGAATAAGAATTCTTAGGTGCAGAATCTGCAGTAGAGATTCTTGTGGAGAAGGAAAGACCCAGAGTTGATGTGCTAGTGGGAGCAGCGGATTCCTTAACGATGAAGTAAGGCTTGCCCTCGATTCCGACCTTGCCTACATCATGGAACAGACCGATGATGATAGCTGACTCCTCGTCGAGCTGAGGCATGATCGTATCCTTTATTCTGAGAAGCTGCTTAGTAACTGCAACGCTTCTGATAAGGAGACCCTTCTCGCAAGCCAAAGGTCCTTCGAGCTCTGCGGGAGCGGTAAGCCAGTTTGTTCTGTTCTCAAGGAAGTCGATAAAGTGATCGAACTCAGTCTTTCTCTTAACAACAGCAGCCTTAAGCTGGTTGTAAAGTTCGTCAACATTGCTTGCCTTAACATCGATCATAGGCATAATGCCTGCAGCGCCCTTGGGAGCCGCTGCTGCGCCTGTTGCTGCAGCGGAAACTGCTGCTGCTTCTGCAGGAACTGCTGCGCTCATATCGGAGCTCTCGGCAAAATTGAACTTACACTTGGGACATCTGATAGCCTGATTGGCAATTACCATACCGCAATCGGGACACTTTTTCATACGTGGGCCTCCATTTCGTATTGCTTTATAACGATGGGTATATATTACAACTTTAAAGTATTACTTTCAAATAAATTAGTGCAGTCTGACAACAGTTTACAAAAAAGTCAAAAACCAATAAGCGCACTTGTATTTATCTTTTGAATAATCTTTTGAAAAAGTGCTTTGCCGAGAATTTTATCGGGAAATACTGCATCTTTCCGGTCTGCTGTGCGAGCCTTACCATCTGCGCTTCTTCTTCGCTGACACGTATATTGCTGTTCATCATGTAGTTCTCGGTGCCGGGAACTTCGTAGTAGAACCTGTAATGTGCATCGTAAGCGTCGCCGAGTCCCAATATATGACCGAACTCGTGCGCGGCGACTCTCATGAATCTGTCTTTTGTGTACTTTCTTCTCAGATTAAGATGAATGTTGCCGGGATGTCTTCTTGACCAGTTGATCATGAAGGACTCCGGGTGGAAGGAGGATCTGAACAGTCCCCAGCCCCAGCGCCACCAGCGGCTCATTACATAAGAGGTGTTCGTCATCTTGGCGGGGACAACGCATATGTGAGGTCTTTTGTTTCCCTTTTCGATGCGGCGGATGTCTACGGAAAATCCCGCTTCCTCCCAGTATTTCTTTATTCCGGCGCAGCAGGCATCGGCGTAAGTCATCTCCCAGTCGGCGTTCTTCCCGAGAAAAGACGGGTGGAAGAGCACGTAGCAGGTGATCGTGTCACCTTCGAGCATAACGGGGTATTTGTTCACGGGATTTGTCTGCTTTGTTTCCATGTGATGATTGTATCACACGCCTTTATTACAGTATTATTAAAAACCCTTCAGAGTACTTCAGACCGTGCGGGTTTTACTCTAGAATAGCGGTATGAGCGAGATTGTAAGTGACAAGCCCAGAAAGATAAGAAGAAGGCAGGGTGGATTCTCACTGCCGATGACACTCGTGTGCATCGCGTTTGTCGTTGTTGTCGTACTCTGTGCGACCAAGTATTACGACGTCCGCACGGCTCGTGAAAGACTTCTTGAGGAAAGGGCGACGCTCGAAGCTCAGAAGGCAGCTCTTGAAGACCGCAATAACAATATCCTCGCCAGAGGTGTCGCAGGTCAGGATGCCGATTATGTGGAGAATGTCGCGAGATCGCAGCTCGACATGGTTTATCCCGGTGAGATTATCTTCAGGACCACGGGCGGCTGATCATCTCGTCATCTTTATCTGAAATCTCTCGAAATTAATTTTCTCAGTATATTGTTCGTCGAAGAATATAGTCTGGTGGAACGCCGCGAATTCGTGCGTGTTCTTCTTCATCCAGAAAGGGACGGGCACATCCATCTCACGGCACAGAATAACAATCGCCTCCGAAAGCTCTCTCGAAAAGCTTACGTCGGGGTTCTCATATTTAATCTCGTGAAGTGCGAGCAGCCTGTTGCCTTTAAATGTGCGTCCTTCTAATACCATAAATTCATTTTAACCTGAAGTTTGCCTATATTTTGCCTTGTTTACATATCAAAGTAAACCGCGGAGGGGAGTAAGATATAGATGTTTCAATAATGTTCCTTACTTCATAACACCCTCCTTTCAAGGCACGAATTCTGATTCGTGCCTCTTTAATTTGCAGGAGACTGTCCCGTAAGTGCTGCTTCTACGCGTAAGAACGCATCGCGGTTGTCCATAACATAGCCTCTGACGCCGAAGATGTGGTACAGAGAGCCGACGATTCCTATGAAAGCTCCGAGAAAGATGTTGAGGCACATTATTATGAGGCTTCCGGCCATGGGTTCAAACGAGCGTACGACACCTACGGGGTACTCGCGGATCCTCTTGGCTGTATTAAGGTTCATTATGCTTACGACAAGGTTATATATTCCGCATACAATGCCTACCAGGCTTAATATCTGAAAAATGGCGATCACTATCCAGATGATGCTCTCGGTGCGCATCTTGGATACGAGCTTCTCTACTATTCTTCTGTCGGATTCGTTGATCATGGTTCATCCCTCCTGATGAAGACAATATATCATTAATTCAGTACATATAATAGGACATGCCTCCGGGTAAACTCTTAGCAAAGGATAGAGTACGGAGGTGTTTATCTTATGAGTGACATTATTATAATCGGACTTTTGGCGGTGATCACGGTGCTTGCGGTTGTGATCCTTGTTACTGTCAGAAGACCTGCCGAAGAAGACGATGACAGTGAAGCCGTTCAGATGTTTCTTGATAAGCTTGATGAGAATAAGGAAGCGGTTCAGAAGGTGTCGGTGCAGTTCGACATGATGAGCAAGAACCAGTATGTGCAGAATAAGGCCGTGCAGGATACTCTTGCGGGTTCACTGAAGGACAACCGTGAAGATCAGGCACAGCGTCTTGATGCGATGACGCGTTCGCAGAATAATTCTTTCGCCGAGTTCCGCAAGGAGATGAACGAGAGCGGCGAGCGCCAGAGCAGAGCGATCGTGCAGCTTCAGAAGACCACCGGTGACTCGCTCATGGAGATGCAGAAATCCACGAATGAATCTCTTATGGAGATGCAGAAGTCGACGGGAGAATCTCTTCTTAAGATGCAGGAGCAGATGAATAATACCTTGCGCACTTCGATCGAGAGCATGACGAAGTCCAACGAGAAAAAGCTCGACGAGATCCGCGGCGTTGTCGATGAGAAGCTGGATAAGACCTTGAATGAGAGGCTTGATTCAAGCTTCAAGCAGGTTGGCGAGCAGATGGCAAATCTTTATAAGAGCTTAGGAGAGCTTCAGCAGCTGTCGTCAGGCGTTACCAATCTTAATAAGACATTAAGTAATGTAAAGACCAGAGGCAACTGGGGAGAGGTGCAGCTCGGACGCATTCTCGAACAGACGCTCGCAAGGGATCAGTATGAAGAGAATATCGCGACTAAGAGCGGATCTTCCGACAGGGTTGAGTATGCGATCAAGCTTCCTTCTGAAGACGGGACTGCATATCTTCCTATAGATGCGAAGTTCCCTGTTGATATCTATAACAGGATCGCAGAGGCTGCCGAGAATTGTGATGAGGCCGCGGTGAAGTCCGCCCGCACCGAACTTACCAACAGGATAAAGCAGGAAGCGGTCACTATCAGTGACAAGTATCTTGATCCGCCGAATACGGCTGATTATGCGATCATGTATCTTCCGACCGAAGGGCTCTACGCGGAGGTTCTGCGAATAGACGGACTGTCTGATTATTGCCACAGCAAGCGCGTCATGATCGCGGGACCTACGACTGTCATGGCATTGCTTAACACTATCTCCATCGGCTTCAGGCATATGGCTCTTAACAGGAAAAGTGAGGAGATCCGTAAGATCCTGGAGGCAACCAAGACTCAGATCACCAAGCTTGAAGAGTCTGCTGCCAAGATGGAGGACCGTATTGATAAGGCTTCAAGAGCTGCTCAGGATATCAAGGACCGCACCAGGATCATGAAGAAGAAAATGGGTACGATAGCCACGATCGACTCCGAGGAATCCGACAGGATCCTCGGTATCGATTCCGGCTTTGAAGATGATGATATCTTCGACAGCGAAGATTAAACTTCGGCTACGACTTCTACTTCTGCGAGTACGTTCTTCGGCAAGGTCTTAACTGCGACACATGATCTTGCGGGAAGTGATGTGAAGTACTTGCCGTAGATATCATTGAATGCAGCGAAGTCGTTCATGTCAGCAAGGAAGCATGTTGTCTTAACAGCCTTGTCGAATGAGGAGCCTGCAGCCTCGAGAACGGCACCGAGGTTCTTCATGATCTGCTCGGCCTGGCCTTCGATGTTGGTTGCTTCTACGGCGTTGGTCTCAGGGTTGATCGCGATCTGTCCTGAGGTGTATACGAGGCCGCCGCTTACTACAGCCTGTGAGTAGGGGCCTACTGCTTTGGGTGCTTTGTCCGTGTGGATAGTCTTCATGTTTTCTCTCCTTTATACTGTTTTGAATCCGTGTGATTTGAGTGCTTTCTGGATCTGTTTGATGTGTTCGTAGTTTCTGGTCTCGAGCGTCATTCTGAGGTAACAGCCGTTGACGTCGCTTCCTTCGTTGGCACGCTCGTGATGGACTCTTATGACGTTGGCTCCGAGTTCGGCGATGATGCGTGATACTTCGAGGAGCTGACCGGGCTTATCGATAAGTTCGATCTTTACCGTATAAGTCCTGCCGGTCATGAGAAGGCCGCGGCTTATTACTCTCGAGAGGATGGTAACATCTATATTTCCTCCAGATAAGAGGCATACGGTTTTCTTTCCTTCAAGAGGAACCTTGTTAAACATTGCGGCTGCAACTGCTGCGGCACCGGCTCCTTCCGTGACAAGCTTGTGCTGCTCCATGAGTGCGAGTATAGCCGCCGATATCTCATCATCCGTTACCGTAACGATCTCATCTACATATTCGGATACATATTTGAACGTGTTCTCGCCGGGTTCCTTGACTGCGATGCCGTCGGCGATCGTCGATACTGCTTCGAGACGCTCGATCTTATGATCGTGAACGGAATTAAACATGCTCGGGGCACCTGCGGCCTGTACACCGTATACCTTAACATCGGGGTTAAGTGTCTTAAGGGTAAATGCCACACCGGAGATAAGTCCCCCGCCCCCGACAGGAACTATCACTGCATCCAGATCGGGGAGCTGCTCGAGAAGCTCGAGACCGATGGTTCCTTGTCCCGTTATGACGAGTTCGTCATCGAAAGGGTGGATAAAAGTGTATCCTTTCTCATCCTTAAGTCTCAGTGCTTCTGCATATGCATCGTCGTAGACTCCCTTAACAAGACAGATTTGCGCTCCGTAGCTTCTTGTCGCCTCGACCTTGGAGATGGGGGCTCCGTCGGGCAGGCAGATAACAGACTTTATACCGTTCTTGGCTGCCGCCAGGGCGACTCCTTGGGCATGGTTGCCGGCAGAACATGCGATGACGCCTTTAGCCTTCTCTTCGTCTGTTAACTGGCTCATCTTGTAGTATGCGCCCCTGACCTTGAAAGATCCCGTTATCTGGAGATTCTCGGTCTTGAGAAAGAGTTCGGCGCCGGGATTGATCTTCGGAGCTGCGATCATGTCCGTCTGTCTTATTACCTGATCCAATATGAATTTCGCGTGATAAACCTTGTCTAGTGTAAGCATGTTATGTGTTCTCCTTTATGTTTTTTGTCGTTATTATGTCGTCGATGGAACCTCCGGGCGGGAGCATTGGAAGGACGAATTCGTCGCAGTCGACCGCGCAGTCTATGATGAATGTGCCGTCGAATGAGAAAGCCTCCATGCAGGCCAATTCGAGCTGATCTTCGGTAAACACTCTTGCGCCCTTTGCTCCGAATGCCTTAGCGAGAGCGGGAAAGTCGGTAGGCCTGTCCAGCGTGGTCTCTGAGTAGTGTTCGCTGTAGAACAGGGTCTGCCACTGTCTTACCATGCCGAGCACGCCGTTGTTCATTATTACTATGACGAGCGGAATCTTCTTGGTTACCGAAGTCGCAAGTTCGTTAAGGTTCATGCCGAAGCTTCCGTCTCCCGTGAACAGCACGGCTCTTTTGCCGGTTGCCTTGGAAGCACCTATCGCAGCTCCCATGCCGTACCCCATGGTGCCGAGACCGCCGCTTGTAAGGAAGGTTCGCTTCGTATCGAAAGGAAACCTCTGTGCAGTCCACATCTGGTGCTGCCCGACATCGGTGGCTACGGGAAGTCCCTTCGAGAATCTGCTTACGATGTCGATGATCCGGTAGGGGTTAAGGACGCCTTCCGGAGTATTGTTCATTGCCTGTTCGGTGTAGGTCTCTTCGAGCTTCTTAAGTTCCGTCAGCCTGCCTATCCATTCCGTGTGCGTGCCGGGTTCTATAAGTTCGTTCAGTCTGCTGAGAGTTTCCTTTATATCTCCTTTGACGGCGACTTCTGCAGGGATGTTCTTGTTGAACTCTTTGTCATCGACGTCAATGTGTATGACCTTGAAGTTCTTGTTGAAGCGGACTTTGTTACCGGTCGCACGGTCGCTGAATCTTACTCCGACTGCGATCAGAAGATCTGCTTCGTCTGCCGCCTTGGATGAAGCATAGTGTCCGTGCATGCCCTGCATACCGAGGAAACGAGGTGTGTCGTAAGGGATTGCAGACAGTCCCATAAGAGAGCAGCCTATGGCTGTATCGGCTTTGGATGAAAGTTCGAGGATCTCGTCTTCGGCATTTGCACAGATGACACCGCCTCCGAAATACAGGTAGGGCCGTGAAGATTCGTTGATGAGCTCTGCGGCGCACCTTAATGCCTTTTTGTCTGCTTCGGGTACGGGTGTCTTACCTGCATTGCCCATGGGGGTAAACTCGCACTTGTTTACCTGAACGTCCTTGGGAACGTCTATGAGTACCGGTCCCGGTCTGCCTGATACAGCAGTTCGAAAAGCTTCCCTTATTGTATCCGCAAGCTCGGTTACATCCTTCACGATCCAGTTCCGCTTGGTAACGGTCCTGGTTATGTCGGTAATGTTTACTTCCTGAAAACTGTCGAGTCCCAGCAGACTGCAGGGAACGTTGCCCGTGATGGCAACGACAGGAATCGAGTCGAGGTAAGCCGTGGCAAGACCCGTGACGAGATTTGTGGATCCCGGACCTGAAGTTGCTATGACGACGCCGGGTCTGCCGCTTGCTCTCGCGTAACCGTCCGCAGCGTGTGAGGCACCCTGTTCGTGCGCGGTGATAATGTGCGTAATCCTGTCCTTGCTGTTATACAGCTCGTCAAAGATGTTGAGTACCTGTCCTCCGGGATAGCCGAAGACTGTGTCACACCCTTGTTCGATCAGGGCCTCGATGATGATTCTCGCTCCGTTAAGTTCCATGTATACCTCCGTTTGGTAAATTAAAGCCCCGGCAGTCGTTCTGCCGGGGCTTCGGTTCGCTTTATTCAACTATCGGGATTATCAGTTATTCACAAGCGGGGAAGGGCAGAACGACAAAACACACGGTCAATAATAATGATCGTGCTGATAATAATGCTGATAATAATGGCAGATGCCGAATAAATCATCAGGTCGTTTCCCTTCAGTTTGATGGCTGAATTGTAAACTAGAAAACCTATCCGCACAAGGGGAATTTAAATAATATTTTTTGTGTTATAATGTTCGGTAGTTCGCACTATGTGAGCTGTGGCCGGGGTCGGGTCTCGTGCAATTCGATCCCGTGAACCCTGTCAGGTCCGGAAGGAAGCAGCAGTAAGCGGTCTTTCGTTTGTGCCGCGAGGGTGCCTGTCCGGCCGCAGTTCAGATAGTGTGAACTTTTTTGATATAGGGGAGATGAACATGGAATATCAGGCTCTATACAGACAGTTCAGACCGGCAAACTTTGATGAGATCGTAGAACAAAAGGCTCCTGTTGCCACGTTAAGAAAAACAGTGCTTACAGGCAAGATAGGTCACGCCTATCTGTTCTGCGGTCAGAGGGGAACAGGCAAGACTTCCATCGCGAGGGTGTTCTCAAGAGCCATTAACTGTGAGAATCCCGTAAACGGAAATCCTTGTAATGAATGTGCTGTATGTAAGGGCATCCTCGATGGTTCGCTTATGGACGTTATCGAGATCGATGCCGCATCCAACAGAAGCATAGATAATATAAGAAGTATCTGCGAAGAAGTAAGTTACGCTCCTTCACGCGCCAAGTATAAGGTATATATCATAGACGAGGTCCACATGATCACGACAGAGGCATTTAATGCTCTGCTCAAGACTTTGGAGGAACCTCCGGCGCATGCAGTATTCCTTTTCGCGACGACAGAGCCGCACCAGATCCCGCCGACGATACTGTCAAGATGCCAGAGATTTGATTTCAGACGCATCTCCCTCGAAGCTATCAAGGGCAGACTTCGTTATATCTGCGATAAGGAGAGCATTAAATGCAGCGACGAGGCGCTCGATCTTATCGCTTCGATGAGCGACGGCGCCATGAGAGACGCTATCTCCTTCCTTGATCAGGCTGCAGCGATGGCATCGGGCGAACTTATTACTCCCGAGGCGATCGAGGAGATGACGGGTACCGTTAATATTGATTTTATCGCGGACTTCGCGACTATCCTTATAGAGGGAAGCTTCGACAAGCTGCCCGTGAAGTGCAAGGAGCTCGCTGACAGCGGACGTGATTTTATCCAGTTTACGCTGGACCTTGCAGAGTATTTCAGGAACCTTCTCATCGTAAGAGTCGTACCGGATCCGATAAAGCTTATACCCGCTTCGACGAAGTCGCTGAAGCGTATGTATGAGGTCGCGAACCTTACGAATTCACAGACGTTAACCGGCTTTATAGCTTCATTCTCGAAGATTGTATCAGACCTTAAGTGGTCTCCTTCCGTAAGAACGAGCTTCGAGATCGCGATGCTCCGTTTGTGCGGACGCAGGATTAAGATGGATGAGGCGCCTCTCGTGATCCCTGACTTCAGTAAGCTTCAGGCTGAAGCTGCAAAGAAGATATCCGAGGGTAAGGTTGAAGTTCATGCTTCGGCGCCTGCACCGGTTCCCGCTCCGGCTGAGTCTGCACCTGCGCCGGCAGAGAAGACACCGGAACCTGAGAAGAAGGCGGAAGAGCCTGCTCCCAAGACAGAAGAGACGCCTGCTCATGAGTCAAAGCCGGAACCCGAACAGAAGCCGGTGCCTGCCATCGCGAAGCCGTCTCCTTTCGCGAAAAAGGCGGAGGCGTCCAAGAACGAGGAGCCTAAGCCTGAAGAACCCAAGGAGGAAGCTTCTGAGACTGAAAAGAAGCCGGGTATCCTCGGATCTTTGGATAAGCTTGAAGAATTGAAGGCGAGGACGGCTGATCTTCTCGGCAAGAAGCCCGAGGAAGAGAAGAAGGAAGAAGCGCCGGTTCCGCCTATAGCGAAGGCTCCGGAAGAGCCCGAACTCGATGAAGAAGAACTCGAAGAGCCTGAACAGAATGATGAACCGGTCTTTGATCTTCCTTTCCCTCCCGCTGCGACGCCTTCGGAAGATGAGATCCCTGATGAAGATAAGCCTTTTGATAATCAGATAGGCCTGTTCTTCAGTGAGAGTGATAATACCGAGCCTCCCAAGGTCGGAATATTCGCGAATCTGTCTGATTCCGTTCTGGATGATATATCGATGGAGGATCTGGGATCCGATGACGATGATGAAGAGGACGAGGAATCTTCGCCTGCTCCCGCACATCTCTCGTTCGGCGACGAGGATGAAGATCTTCAGGCTCCTACAGGACGCATCGGTGAGACCAAGAGATCCGCTCTGTCTACGGCTGTCGAGAAGTCGCCGATCGTTACTTCGAAGCAGCCTGTGCACGAAGAGGATCCGAGGCAGGTATGGCTTGAGATCAAGTCCCGCGTATATGAGCAGGACCGTCATCTCGGACAGATATTGGCAAGCTCGCGTCTCGCGCTGCTCGGAAGCGGTGCGTATATCATCATCGCAAGCGGTGACCCGAACGATGCGAGAAGTCTCGGAGGAGATCAGGGCTTTAAGCAGGTATCTTCCATGATCAAACAGAGGATACCCGGTGCGAAGCAGGTGTTCTCCTGCACTCAGCGCCAGTATGATAATGTGGAGAATAAGTTCATGGCTGAGCATCCGGGACAGGAAGTTCCGTCTGTGGTGTTCTCGGACGAAGCGCCCGAGGCTGATCCGGCGGCGGACTTTATAAACAGTTTAGGTGAGGCGGGCATTAATACCGAGATACATTTCGGTGATGAGTGATGCCGAACCGTATGGTACAATATGCAGGTTAATTAAGATAATCTATCGGAGGATAAGATAATGGCAAAAGGATTCAAGGGTATGCCCGGCGGAATGGGCGGCATGGGAAATCTCATGGCTCAGGCTCAGAAGATGCAGAAGGAGCTCGAGAATGTTCAGATCGAGATCAAGCAGTTGAGAATCTCAGGTACTGCAGGCGGAGACAAGGTTAAGATCGTTCTCGGCGGCGACCACAAGATCTACAACCTCGAGATCGCACCTGAAGTAATCGATCCGGATGATGCCGAGATGCTCGCAGATCTCATCACAGCTGCTTACAATCAGGCGAATGACGAGCTTGAGGCTAAGTCTACAGAGATGATGAATAAGGTAACAGGCGGAGTTAAGATGCCTTTCTGATATGGCAAGATATTCCCCTTCAGTTCAGAATCTTATATCAAAGCTGGGATCGCTTCCCGGCATTGGAGGAAAGTCGGCGCAGAAGCTGGCTTTTTCCATATTGGCGATGTCTCAGGAGGAGGCGGATGCTTTAACCGGCGCGATAGTCGAAGCAAGAAGGCTTACGAAGCGCTGCAGCATCTGTCAGAACTTCACGGACAGCGATCCGTGTCCCATATGTTCGGATCCGAAGAGAGACACGAGCACCGTCTGTGTCGTGGAGTCTCCGAGTGAGGTTTCCGTATTCGAGAGAATGCACGAGTACAACGGTCTTTACCATGTGCTTCACGGAGTCTTTAATCCCGTGGGCAACATGAATATGAATGATATTACGATATCCGAGCTTTTCGCGAGGCTTACGGAGCACCCTGAGATAAAAGAAGTCATTGTGGCAACGAACCAGAATGCGGAAGGAAATGCGACCGCGCTTTATATCTCGCGCCTTCTCGGGTCTACCGGCATTAAGGTAACAAGGCTTGCTTCGGGTCTTCCGATGGGATCCGATATTAAATTTGCAGATGACCTGACGCTCGCGAATGCTCTCAAGGGTCGTAAACAGGTAGGTTCGTAATGGCAGATACGAATGACGGCATGAGGCTCGATAAATTCCTTAAGGTGTCGCGTATCATCAAGCGGCGCCAGGTCGCGAACGACGTGTGTGACGCGGGAAGAGTTACCGTAAACGGGCGTCCCGCGAAGCCTTCGGCAAGGCTCAAGGCCGGGGATGAGGTCACGATCGAGTTCGGTAACGGCACGGTAGGTTTCCGCGTATTGTCTCTGGCACCGTCGATCCGCAAGGAAGATGCTGATTCTATGTATGAGTTGATGTAAGTTGCCTCGCTGCGTACACCGCCCGGCGAACTTACTCAGCTTCATTCCTTGCAAAAGTCGTCCATCAGGGACTTGAAGTCTTCCCGGTTGCGTTTTATTAAAGGACTTGGGATGTCTTTTTTGTTCTGCGTTACATTGTCGATGACCAACAGGGTTTTGTATTTCCCGTCGTAAACGCGACCTTGCAGGCACAGTCCGTCTTTATACGCTCGGAAAGAAGTCTCCGAAGTATCAAGATCCATGCGGACTTCCAAAGCAAATCCGTAATATGAATCCGGCACGCTTATTGTCTTTATTCGGTGAGAGTTCTCATAAGATTCACTGATCCCGGTGGTCTCGAGCTTGGCATAATCAAGCCACCGGAAGACGGCGAGACGGGAATTACTCAGTACGAGCAGGTCGGCAAAATCTATATAATCCGGGATTTCTTCCTCGCTGATCATCGAATCAAGGAAGTAATAATCCTCATGGCCGGATTTCTTCAGATGCAGAGAGGTGCACATTTGTGTTAAGACCGATTCGTGATCTTTATAAACATAGAATGTGCCGATCATATAATCGGAATTGATATAAACGGCAGGGTTCGGGTCTTCGTGATGAATCCTGACAGCAATCAGCGGAGTCCATCCGAGTTCCAAAACCGCTCCCAAATTTGAATGATTAATAATCCAGCGGGTGCCGTCCCGGTAATATACCGCCAGACCGTAAAATGCTTCTGAAGAATCATCCGATGTTATAGAAAAATGAAGTCCCTGAATATCAAATGAATATGAAGTGTCTTTATAGTTCAGGATCCCGCTTTGGGGAGAAAAAGCATCAAGATCGTCAAGATAGAAGACAGCGTCTTTGATCACTGAAATGACTTTTTGATTATACGTGTGTGTTATGGACGGGCTTTGCCAACGTGTATACCTGCTGCCGGGTTCGCTGCATATTACGGGATTCTCGACGGTATACTGCTCATCGGTGTTATAAAAATTGAAAACTATCCTGCTGATTGCTCCGTTCAGTGAATCCACAGTATTTTTCCACTCAGATAAACCGTTTTCTTCCGGAGGTCTTAATACGAATTCTCCTGTGAGATGTCTGTAATAAGTCCATTCTGTACGGTTACACAGATCCCCGATCAGTGCCTTTACTGCTTTTCCTTTGATCTTATGTCGGTCCAAGTGAATGAGAGTCTGGAAATCCAGTATTTCTTCTCCCGTTCCCAATATGTTGATGAGCATAAAAGGTATCCTCCGTTAACCGTACAAAATTAATTATACTTCACCCGTTCCGGCAACATAAGCCGGGTTTGAAAACCGTTCCTTATTAATATAAAATAAAGGGACTTTGTTTTTGTTCGGAGGAAATTATGGGTAAGATCATCCTGACCGGCGACAGACCGACCGGAAGGCTTCATATCGGACACTATGTAGGTTCGTTGAGAAGAAGAGTAGAACTTCAGAATTCAGGAGAATATGAGAAGATATTCATCATGATCGCCGATGCACAGGCGCTCACTGATAACGTTGATAATCCTGAGAAGATCAGGGAGAACATCATCGAGGTAGCATTGGACTACTTATCATGCGGTATCGATCCCGAGAAGTCCAATATTCTGATTCAGTCAGAGATATCGGAGCTTACAGAGCTCACATTCTATTATATGAACATGCTTACGGTCTCAAGACTGCAGCGTAATCCTACGGTTAAGGCTGAGATCCAGCTTAGAAACTTCGAGGCATCTATCCCCGTAGGTTTCTTCTGCTATCCGATCAGCCAGACTGCGGATATCACGGCATTCAAGGCTACTACGGTTCCCGTAGGTGAGGACCAGCTCCCGATGATCGAGCAGGCACAGGAGATCGTTCACAGATTTAACACTGTATACAAGACAGACTGCCTCGTAAGACCCGAGGCTCTTCTGCCTACCAACGAGGTCTGCTCCAGACTTCCCGGTACGGACGGTAAGGCTAAGATGAGTAAGTCCCTGGGCAACTGCATCTACCTGTCGGATCCCGCTGATGTGGTAAAGAAGAAGGTTATGGGCATGTTCACGGATCCCAACCACTTGAGAGTTGAAGATCCGGGTTCGCTCGAGGGCAACACGGTATTCACATATCTCGACGCTTTCTGCAAGCCCGAACATTTCGAGAAGTTCGAGAACGAGCATAAGAGCCTCGAAGAGATGAAGGAGCATTACCAGAGAGGCGGCTTAGGCGACGTTAAGGTAAAGAAGTTCCTCATCAATGTTCTCGAGGATGAGCTTGCTCCCATCAGAGCAAGAAGAGAAGAGCTTCAGAAGGATATCCCTTATGTTGTCGATGTTCTTAAGAAGGGTACAGATGCGGCTCGCGTAGAAGCTGCCAAGACTCTGGCTGAGCTTAAGGATGCGATGAAGATCAACTACTTCGAGGACGAGGCGTTGATCAAGTCCTGGCAGGACAAGTTTAACGGGTAAAGCTTATGGATTACACGGCACAGTACGAAGAATTAAACCAGATCATTAAAGAATCCGAGCACATCGTATTCTTCGGAGGTGCCGGAGTATCCACGGAGAGCGGAATCCCCGACTTCAGGTCCAAGGACGGACTTTATAATCAGCACGATGTAAGATTCGATGCATACACTCCCGAGTATCTTCTGTCCATCAACTGTCTCATGGATGCGCCTAAGGTTTTCTATGAGTTTTACAGACAGAAGTTGAACGGCGAAGGCATAGAGCCCAACGCAGCTCACATTAAGCTCGCCGAGATGGAGAAAGCGGGTAAGCTCGACGGCATCATCACGCAGAATATCGACGGACTTCATCAGAAGGCGGGAAGCGTAAATGTCCAGGAAGTTCACGGATCCACGCTTCGTAATTACTGCGCAAGATGCCATAAGAAGTATCCCGCGGATTATATCTTCAAGTGCGAGGATGATATCCCGAAGTGCAAGATCTGCGGAGGTCTTATAAGACCCGACGTTACGCTCTACGGCGAGAGCCTTCCCCAGGATGCATGGCAGAACTCGATGAAACTTGTAAGCAATGCCGACTGCCTTATCATCGGCGGCACATCGCTTGTGGTAAATCCCGTGGCTTCACTCGCATATCTGTTCAGAGGCAAGAATCTTATAATCATCAACCGCGACGTAACGGGCGCGGACAGAATGGCAAAACTTGTTTTCCACGAGAGCATATCCAAGGTTCTCGGGATGATCGAACTAGATTAATAAAAACAGAGGTGATAAGAAATGTTCAAGATCGGAATTATCGGATGCGGAACAATGGCAGCAAGAATGATCGCGAGTATCAAGGATCTCGAAGACATTGAGGTAGTTGCCGTAGCTTCAAGAGAGAAGGCTCGTGCCAATAAGTTCGTTAAGCAGAACTGCCCCGATGCCAAGCCTTTGGGCTCGTATGAGCAGATGACCCGCCAAAAGGATATCGATCTTGTATACATCGCCACACCCAATACGTTCCACTACGAGAACGCGGTCATGTGCGTAAAGAACCACATGAACGTACTCGTCGAAAAGCCGTTCGTAATGAGCCGCGAGGAAGCTGACAGCATCTTCACTGAGGCTAAGAACAGAGGCGTGTTCGTGTGCGAGGCTATGTGGACATCTTTCACACCTCTTCACAAGAAGATGATCAAGTGGATCGAGTCCGGCAAGATCGGTGCCGTAAGATATATCCAGTCCAACCTCGGCTACAATGTCGAGAATGTTCAGAGGATTACGGATCCCACGCTCGGAGGCGGAGCTCACTTGGACCTCGGCGTATATCCTACTAATCTTGCAGTCAGCATTTACGGTGAGAACCTCGAGCCCGTGTCGGTATTTGCCCACAAGTATTCGACCGGTGTCGAGAAGGACGTCAGCACCGTTCTCGAGATCCCTCATGACGGCGCATTGGCTGTATCTTTCGTTACGGTAGCTTCCTTTACCGATAAGGACGGTTCCGTTATCGGCGAGAACGGATACATCAAGATCAAGAATATCAACGATTACGAGAAGATCGAGCTTTATGACACACAGGGTAAGCTCATCGACAGCGCAGAGCGCGAAGGCATCAATTCCTATGCGGTAGAGATCCTTGCATGCGTAGACGCTATCAAGAAGGGACTCATTCAGTGCCCCGAGATGCCCTGGCATAAGACAGCTTATATCGCGACACTTAACGACAAGATCAGGAGAATGATCTGAAATGCCGCAGTATTTCGAAGCTAATCCCGAGACTCCGTCGAACAGAAAGTTTGTTGATTACCGCATAAACGGAATCAACTTTAAGTTCGTTACCGATACCGCAGTCTTCTCTAAGGCTTCGGTGGACAAGGGTACGGATCTTCTGCTTGAATCCTCCATCGCGGATATCAAGAGAAGAGGCCCCGGAAGAGACGAGAGCCTTCTCGACTTGGGCTGCGGATGGGGCGTGGTCGGCATAGTAATGAAGACCGTGTTTACACTCTTTGACGTTACGTGTGTTGACGTTAATACCAGAGCGGTCGCTCTTGCCAAGGAGAATGCCAAGCTTAATCTCAATTCTCCCGATACGATCATGGTAAGCGACGTGCTCGCGCAGATCCCCGAAGACAAGATGTTTGATACAGTCATCACGAATCCGCCCGTAAGAGCGGGAAAGAAGACTGTATTTGCTTTCTATGAGGAGTCTTACGCACATATGAAGGAAGGCGGCGCTATCTATGTCGTTCTTCAAAGAAAGCAGGGAGCGGATTCTTCTAAGAAGAAGCTTACTGAACTGTTCGGCAACTGCGAGACGATCGATATCAAGGGCGGTTATCACGTTATGAAGTCCGTTAAAGGAGGAGCCTGATGCTGCCTTTTCCTCTTGATGTCAGCCTTATGATGTTCTTTATCTACGGCTTCATCGGCTGGGTAGTGGAAGTTATCTACTACGGCATTACAGAAGGAAAATTCATTAACAGAGGATTTCTTAACGGAGCCTTGTGCCCTGTATACGGCATAGGCTTTTACTGCGTTATCTGGCTCTTCCGTCCGTTCATGGACTCATTCCCGCTGCTGTTCTTCGGATCTGCCATCGTGTGTACGACAGTCGAGCTCATCGCGGGTGCGCTCCTGTATGCGGTCTTCCACTTAAGATGGTGGGATTATTCCGATTACAGACTTAACTTTAAGGGCTTCATCTGCTTAAGATTCGCGATCTACTGGGGTATCGCATGCAGCCTCGGCATGAACATTCTGCACCCTGCAGTACAGAAGCTTATCAATTCAATACCACCGCCGGTTCGCCTCGGAATCCTGGTTGCATTATCCGTTATCACGGCCATCGACATCATCGTCACGATTACGGCTATCGTCGGCTTCAACAAGAAGGTAAGGTTCTTAAACAGTGTCTCCGGAGTCTTCCGCATGCCTTCGGACAAGATCGGTTCCTCCATCTACGGTACGGTTGATACCATCGTGACCAAGACTGCGCCTGCAGTTCAGCTTACTCAGAATGACTACAACGAGTTCCGTGAGACTTTTGCGGCACATCGTAAAGCGGAGCGCGAACTTGCGAAGAAGAACCGCGCCGAGGAAAGAGCCCTCATCGCGAAGTACGCTGCCGAGGGTAAGCAGGGCATAGTAAACACTTCAAAGGCGGCATCCAAGGCTGCGGTAGATAAGTCAAAGGCAGCTGTAAGCAAGGTAAGAAATCTTTTGCCTGAGGCTAAGCTTTCATTAAGAATCAGACTTAACAGAAACGACGACAATGCGGAGACGATCAGAGTGTTACAGCAGCATTATGCTGAGATGCTCGGAGCGGATTCCGATGAAGAACTTTTCGAAGAGTTAGAAGAAAAAATAGGAGCATAAAGGAGAAAAGTATGTCATCAGCATGTGAAGGTTGTGCACATAAAGACGGATGCACCTCACAGGATACTTGTGAGAAGAAGAACGGGATCGAGAAGATCCCCTGTAATGAGTTCTCGGACATCAAGTGTGTTATCGGTGTCGCGAGCGGCAAGGGCGGAGTAGGAAAGTCTTTCGTTACTTCCGCGCTGGCTCATAAGCTTGCAGCGAAGGGCCTTAAGGTCGGTATCATGGATGCCGATATAACGGGTCCGTCCATCCCGAGAGCGTTTGGTCTTAAGGGTATGCTCGAGGTTAACGGAAACGACAGGATCCTTCCCGCCGTAACGGAAGGCGGTATCAAAGCGGTCAGTCTTAATCTTCTCCTCGAGGATGAGAGCTCTCCCGTAATCTGGAGAGGACCGGTCCTTTCGGGACTTGTAAGGCAGTTCTGGAGCGATGTCGAGTGGGGTATGCTCGACGTGCTTCTCATCGATATGCCTCCGGGCACGGGCGACGTTCCGCTTACACTTTTCCAGTCTCTGCCGGTCGACGGTCTTATCCTCGTATCGACGCCGCAGGAGCTGGTCTCCATGATAGTCTCGAAAGCAGGCAACATGGCTTCCATGATGAACGTCAATATCTTAGGTCTTGTCGAGAACATGGCTTACGTTAAATGCCCTCACTGCAGCGAAAAGATATCGCTTTTCGGTGATGACACGGTTCTTCTTAAGGAGACTTCCGAGGCGGGCATCAAGCTTCTTGATAAGCTTCCTCTGGACCCTGCCGTAACGGCTCTTGTCGATTCCGGCAATACAGAGAAGGTGGACACATCCGGGCTTCTTAACAACACCGCGGAGGCGATCGAAGCTCTGATATGACGATGAAGCGCGCTGTATCCGTTCTTTGTTCCGCGGCTCTGCTGTTCACGATGGCAGGGTGCAGCAATGATCCTGAAGCTTCGGGAGCGGTTCCTTCCGCATCTGTAAGTGTTCCGGAAGGGACTTCGGATTATTATGAGTATCTCGGGAATATAGATTATTCTTCCGATGCTGCGGCACTCGTATGGGAACAGGTGGGCGGAGAGGACGAAGGTGTCTTCGGCATACAGTACCGTGATGTTATCGACTTTAACGGCATAACTTCGCAGTCTGAGATCCCGGTGGTGCTTTTCTTCTATTCGTCATATGCGGACGGCTCGCAGAATCTTATGGCGGGTGTCGAGGACCTCGCGCAGACGCTGGTCGGACAGGTGCTCTTTATCGCAGTAGACGGAGTCGAGGCGGATGCCATAAGCACGGCGTATGAGGTCGGCGGCTATCCCGAGTTTATACTTCTTGCGGATAATGTGAGGGTATCAACTTTCTCGGGTTTCGACTTCGAGCAGTGGAGCATAGATGACGTAACGGCGTGGATAGAGGATAACGGATACGAGCCCGACATGAGCATGCTTTTGAGGTGAACATGGAATACGCATATCTGACAACGATAGGACAGGACAGCCACAGATTCACGGAGGATATATATGATCCTTCTTCGAACGGTATCATGCTCGGTGGATATAAGGTCCCGCATGACAGACAGTTCCTCGCGAACTCCGACGGAGACGTTATCTTACATGCGATAACCAATGCGGTATCGGGATATACGGGCGTAAATATCCTCGGAGGCGCTGCGGATAAGATCTGCCTCGAGCAGGGAATAAAGGATTCGCGTGTTTATCTTGAAGAAGCTTTGAAATATATGGGAGACGCGAAGATCGTTCATGTATCCATGACTGTCGAGTGCCTCCGTCCTAAGCTTAAAGAGCATATACCTTCGATCAAGAAGTCAGTCGCAGATCTTCTCGGTATCGATCCTTCGCACGTGGGACTTACCGCGACTACCGGAGAAGGTCTTACAGGCTTCGGTAAGGGAGAAGGAATCCAGGTGTTCGTCATCATGACATTAAAGGTTCCCGAGGCTTAATCAATGAAACTTAACACCATCGACAAGAACAAGACCATCAGGATAATCGCGGCTGCAATCATAGGCGTGCTTATCATCGTGATGCTCTTCTGGCAGTCGAAGGCTGTTTATACCGATTCGAATTACTACTATCCGACAGAAACTTTCGTGCAGCTTGAAAGCGGCAAGCCCGTGTCACAGGAGCTTCCCGCACCGGGTTCAAATCCCGTGCTTAAGTCAGTTGCAGTAACCTTTGCTACCAATGCGAGAGTAAACGAAGGTGATGTTACAGTCGAGCTGTTATCAGGCGGTGAAGTGATCACAAGCTGGAACATCGAAGCTTCCGAGCTTCTCGATAATGCGATCCGCGAGTTCGAGGCTCGGGACGGCATTCGTCTTAACTCCGACAGCACATATACTGTCCGCATTACCGAGACGTTCGAGGGGGAGGAGAATAATATCGCGGTAGGTTCCGCATCTACGGGCAACCTCTCATGCTACATAAAGACATATGATTCCGGAAAGTGCCTTAAGTGGTTTGCCGTCATGACGGTTGTGTTTATCTTGGGCTACGTTCTTCTCATCGTTAAGGGCGGACTTCTCGAGAAGTCTCTTCTTAATATGATCGTTATAGGTCTTGTTTCTGTACTTATCATCTTCATCTTCGAGTTCGACCCGTTCCCGAGGATCACGACGCGTCTTCACTCGGCTCCCATTCCTTCATCTACTGACGTGTGGGATACGATCAATCCCGGTGAAGCAAAGGAGTACACATTCTCTTATTATGGTGATAAGTTCGAGGAACTCGAGATATTTACATCAGGCGATAATGCGTCTGATTATTCAGTGTCACTGACCAACACAACAACAGGTAAGACATACTTCGAAGACTGCCCTGTATCGCCCGACTGGCGCGTGTCAACAGGCAGACTTTGCATGATGTTAAGCACCAAGTATTCACCCCTCGGCGAGAGATACTTTGACTTAGGCGACTACACTGTGCGTATCGTTAACTTAAGCGGTGAGCAGGTGCTTAACGTTGAAATCGCATCTCCTGTTGAAGAGGGTGCGACACCTGTTATTACTTATGCGGGAATAAGGAATTCCGACCTCGGCATCAAGATCGCTTCGTTCGCGATAGCAATGCTTTTCCTGTATGTGGTTGCACTTAACATCCTAAGAAAGTACAACAAGCTTTCGGTCGAGTTTTTTTTCCTCGTTACGGTGATTCCGCTTTCGGTTTTGTACCTGATCTTCTTCCAGCCTTGGAACGTTCCCGATGCGGGTGCACATTTCCCTGCGGCATACAGGATCTCCAATCTCCTTATGGGCATTAACGGCAGGCTTGAGTGGTTCGGAAGATCTTGCGACGCGCCCTTTTATAACAGTATCAACTGGTGGAGCGAGAGAAAGCCCGATCTTGAGGGAATCTCATACATGCTTCACGGACTGCGCGAAAAGGCGGGCGACAGAAGCCTGATCGATTTCCTCCCTCATGAGGATAAGATGAAGTACTACTCATTCATTAACTGGTTCCCTCAGGCTGTCGGAATGAGTCTGGCAAGGCTGGCAGGATTTAATTCGTCGATGATGATCCTCATCGGCCGTCTCTTTATACTTGCTGTGTTTATCTTTGCAGGTCACCGTGCCATTCAGAATACGCCTGTAGGTAAGTCGGTCTTCGCGGGCCTTGCGCTTCTTCCGGTATCCCTGATGATGAGCAGTTCTTTCTCATATGATGCGATGGTTATCATCACATCCTTAAGCTTCGCGGCGATAATACTGAAGCTTCGTTATGAATACAGCAGGGGAGCGCTCACTGAGGCTATACTCTGGTCTGTTGTCTTAGGAGCGGTAAAGGGCGGCAGTCTGCTTTTGCTTCTGCCTATGGTTCTTATACTCGTTAAGAAGGACAAAAAGTCGGTCATCACGGTATGCTCGATCATCGGTGCCGCTCTTCTTACGGTTTTGCTGTTCGATAAGATACTTCCTTCGGATGAACTGTTCCAGTTCGGCGAGGAGAACAGCGGCAACATGATGACTGCATTTGCTTATCAGCACCCTGCTGATTACTTAAGGATGCTTGTATCGACATTCCAGTGGTTCGGCGATACATATATGTTCCAGGCGCTCGGTAAGGAATTGAGTTATCTTGAAGCTACTTTAAGTGAAGTTACTGTCATCGGTGCATTCCTGGCAATTCTCGTATATGCAACGCTTGAGAAGGATAAGCTCGAGCTTAAGAAGAGCGATCGCATCATCTTTGTTGTAATTGCTCTTCTCTCGTTTATACTTACGCCTGCGATGCTTCTTTCCTACACACCTAACGGTTCAGGAATGATCTACGGCATACAGGGAAGATACCTTTTCCCGATGATGCCTCTTCTGCTTCTTGCCGTAACCAAGTTCGGTCTTAAGAAGACGCGCGAGAATGCATCTGATGAAGTCAAAACTCAGACGATGGATTCATGCATCAATGTATATGTTATTTTTACTCTCATCATGATGTATATGATGATGAAGCTGTATCTTGGAAGGTAATGCGCGATGTGGGAAAAGATCAAGGCGCTGCTGATTAAATACAAAGGATTTATTTTCTACGGGATCTTCGGAGTTCTGACGACTGTCATCAACATCGTCACTTATGCGGTCTGCTACCGTAAACTCGGCATCGCGAATGTACCGAGTAACATCATCGCCTGGATCCTCGCGGTATTGTTCGCATTCATCACCAATAAGCTCTATGTATTCGACAGCAAGAGCATGGATGCGAAGACCGTCATATCCGAGCTGATCAAATTCATGGCTGCCCGTCTTGCAACAGGCGGACTTGATCTTCTCATCATGTTCATCGGAGTCGATGTGATGCACGGACCTGAGATAATCCTCAAGGCTGCATCCAACATCATCGTGATCATATTAAATTACGTATTAAGTAAACTCGTAGTCTTTAAGAAAAAATAATCGAGAAACTTGATAAGGTAAGCGGCGGTCTTCACGGTCCTTCTGATACACGGGTTCAGGAACGCAACTCCGGTGGCAGACCGAGGGGTGAGAGAAAATCTTACCCGGTCGTCGGAATCTATACAAATTGGTAATGTGAGGGGGTTGTCTCAACAAAGAGAAGCCCCTTTATCATTTCACAGACGTGCGAATATATAAAAACTGCTTCTAAAGCTTTGTTATATACGAAAAACAGAGTGAAAGTATATATAACAGTCTGTTTGTTGACTTTTATATACGCGATTACGGAATTTGTATATAAGTTACGGATATTCGATCATCTAGTATATTTTTATCCCTGTGTTTGTATACTAAAAACCCCTTTTTCGAAAACTTATATATTGAACTCTTGCGCATGTGTCGCTTTTGAAAAATCAGGTTTTATTGCTTGTTTTTCAAAAGAGCTTCAGCGATCACGATGTCTTCGGGTGTCGTGATCTTTATATTCGAATAAGAACCCTCGATAATCCTGACTTTATAACCGTAGTGCTCGGCAAGCGCCGTATCATCGGTGGCTTCGAAGCCGTCCCTTTGAGCTCGCTCATAACATTCCTTGAGGACCGAATACTTAAAACACTGCGGTGTCTGCACTTCGTAAAGAAGATCTCTGTCCGGAGTGGATTCTACAAATGTTGTTCCGCTCTTTACCATCTTGATCGTGTTCTTGGTCTTAACTCCGCTTACACATACATCGGTGCCGTCGTCCGAGATGGCTTCAAGACATCTTAAAAGAGAATCTGAATCGATGAGGCACCTTGCCGCGTCGTGTATGAAGACTGCATCATCAGGACCGGGCACAGGGAAGTCGGGATCGCTGAGAGATGATACTCCGTTGCCTACGGACTTCGTACGTGTGTCGCCGCCTTCCGTGATCGTGTCTACGATCGAGGCATAATCTTTATCCTTGATATAAGATGCCCACTCTTCAGTCTTACCCGGAGATACAACGAGTATGCTGTGAAGCTCAATACCGGATTCATCGGCAAACTTCCTGAATGCCGTTAAGGTCCTGTCTATCACGGGAATGCTGCACACTTCCATAAGAAGCTTATTCTTATCAGACTTCATTCTTGTACCAGAGCCTGCGGCAGGGAAGATCACATAGAGTTTCTTATGAGAAAAGGACATCTGTAGCCTCCGATACATTGTCGATGAAGAAGAATTCCGTATTGCCCGGGTTCTTTACCGCGTTCTTGCAGGATGAAGGAAGAACGATATTCCTGATCCCAAGTCTGCCGGCTTCTTCTATGCGCAGATTAAGTGAAGATACGGGACGAAGCTCGCCCGTAAGACCGACTTCTCCGAGGATCATCGTATCGGGCTTAAGCGGGATTCCTCTTGCCGAAGATACGACCGACATGATAAGTGCAAGGTCGCAGGCGGGGTCGGTAATGCGAAGTCCGCCGATGATATTGATGAATACATCCTTGGTATTAAGGTTAAGTTTGAACTGCTGTTCGGCAACTGCGAGCAGCATGGATGCTCTCGATCTGTCGGGACCTGACGTCATTCTCTGAGGCGTGCCGTAACATGTATCCGCTGCAAGTGCCTGTATCTCTATCGTGAGCGCTCTGGCTCCTTCCATCGCCGACGTGATAGCTGATCCCGGCGCTTCGAGCGGGCGTCCGCTTATAAGAAGCGCGTTCGAACTGTCGACGGACTTTAATCCGTGCTGTGTCATCTCGAAGAATGCAAGCTCGCCGGATCTTCCGAATCTGTTCTTTACCGATCTTAAGATCCTGTAAGCACCTGTGTTGTCTCCCTCGAAATAGAGTACTGTATCTACCATGTGCTCGAGCGTCTTAGGACCTGCGATGGCGCCGTCCTTCGTGACGTGTCCTACGAGTATGATCGGAAGACCGTTACTCTTCGCGATCCTGATAAGACCTGCGGTAACTTCTCTTGCCTGTGAGACGCTGCCGGGGGTTCCGTTGACGTTCTCGGAATAGAGTGTCTGGATCGAGTCTATGATGCAAAGCGACGGCTTCGTGTTGGAAAGTTCTTCCGCTATGACCTCGAAACAAGTCTGCGCACAGATGATGATATTGCTTCCCTTTACATTAAGTCTGTCGGCTCTCATCTTGATCTGTGCAGGGGACTCCTCGCCCGATACATAAAGGATATCGCCTTCGCCTGCGAAAGTATCTGCAAGCTGCAGAAGAATGGTGGACTTGCCGATGCCGGGTTCGCCTCCGAGCAAAGTAACGGATCCGTCGGTTATGCCGCCTCCGAACAGAACATCGAGCTGCTCAATGCCGGTGGATAATCTTACATAATCTTCTTTGCCGGCTTCATTAAGCCTTACGGTCTCTCGTCTGTCTGTCCATGAGTATGAGGACGCCTTGAAGGCGGGTGATTCGCTCTTCGTATTGGAAGACTTGCCCGATCCTGTTACGGTCGTTGATTCGACCAATGTATTGAAGCTGCCGCATCCCGGGCACTTGCCCATCCAGCCGGCAGTCTCATATCCGCATTCCTTGCAGAAAAATGTCACGTTCTTCTTAGCCATACAGCAAGTATATCACGGCAGGCTTGATGCATGAGACCGATTATTGTCCCGATTTTTGGGAAAAATAAGCCCTTTTGGAACGGTTTTACAGTATGTTTCTTAGTCTCTCGACCGCTTCCATGGTATTTTCGCGCGAGCCGAAAGCGGTGATCCTGAAGTATCTGTCGCCGCCCTTGCCGAAGCCTTCTCCCGGTGTGCCGACGATCTGAACTTCGTTTAAGAGCTTATCGAAGAATTCCCATGAGCCGACACCCTCGGGGCACTCGAGCCATACGTAAGGGGAGTTGCTTCCGCCTGTGTAGAAGATGCCCTTCTCGTTGAGAAGGTCTGTTATGAGCTTCGCATTCTCCTTGTAGTAGTTGATGTTCTTAACGCATGCGCTTATGCCTTCATCGGACAGTGCCGCTTCGGCTGCTCTCTGTACGGGGTAGGACACGCCGTTGAACTTGGTAGCCTGACGTCTCTTCCATAATGCCGCGATGGAAGCCTCGCCGGACTTAAGGGAATCGGGGATGACGGTCCAGCCGCATCTTACCCCCGTGAAGCCTGCGAACTTCGAGAAGGAGCATACTTCGATCGCACACTCGTATGCGCCGGGTATCTCATAGATCGTGTGAGGGATGCCGTCTTCGGCGATGAATGCTTCGTAAGCCGAATCGTAGATGATAAGGCTTCCCGTGCTGACTGCAAAGTCTACCCATGCCGTGAGTGCCTTCTTATCGTATACGGCGCCTGTGGGGTTGTTCGGGGAACAAAGATAGATGACGGATCCCTTATGATCTCCTTCGGGAAGCTCCGCGGGAGAAGGGAGGAAGCCGTTCTCTTTTGTGCCGTTGATGTAAGTGATCTTATTTCCGCTCATTGTGTTGGAATCAACATATACGGGGTAGACGGGATCGGGGATGATGACCGGGTTGTTGCCGAAGATGTCTACGAGGTTGCCGAGGTCGCTCTTGGCGCCGTCGGAAACGAATATCGAATCGGGAGCGATCGAGACTCCGAGGTCTGCGTAGTGGATGGAAATGGCATCTCTTAAGAATCCGTAGCCGTACTCCGGCGGATATCCTCTGAAGGTCTCCTTAACGCCCATCTCCTGACAAGCTTTAACCATGGCGTTAACTACTTCTTCGGGAAGGGGAAGTGTGACGTCTCCTATTCCCATGCGGATGATCTTCGCATCCGGATGCTCTGCCTCGTATGCTCTTACTCTTGCCGCTATCTCGGAGAAAAGATAAGTCTGCTTAATGTTGTTAAAGTTCGTGTTCGTGTTGATGTTCATGGCCCCCTGTTTCCTTTCGCGGTGATCTTTATGATCAAAATTCAAATAAAAAAGCGCCCATACCGGACCGGTTAAAGTCCGTTATGAACGCCGTTGTTCATGTGCAAATCTAACACGCTCGCGCGCCTATGTCAAACTTTACGTTATTATAATGCGCCTGTATAATGACAACAGACTGTTTCAGGGAAGGGATAGTACATTGATCGAGAACAAGTGGAGCAAGTTTTACGGCGGGGATACATTCACCCCGGATTTTGATGAGAACAAGAGTGTATATGAAGCTTTCCGCGAGGCTGCGTTAAAGTATGCCGACAGGACCGCGCTCGAGTTCGGTAAGCGAAAGTTCACGTACAAAGAGCTCCTCGATCACATCGACAGGTATGCTGCCGTTCTTGCCGCAAATGAAGTAAGACCCGGAAGCAGAGTCATGATCTCCTGCAGAAGAATGCCGCATCAGATTATCGCTTTCTATGCCCTTAACAAGATCGGTGCTTCCGTATGCTTTGTAATGCGTAACGCAAGACCCGATGTATATCAGAAGCTGGGCTTCGCACTTAAAGCATCCCACATGATCTTCTCGGTGGAGATATTCGACCGCTACAAGGAGATGTTCAGACATACTCCGATAAGGATGATCATCCTTGCCAAGAGTACGGACTATTCGTTGCAAAGCGATCTTCTTAATCCCAATATGTGGGATCTTCGAATGCACGAGAATTTCGAGCCCGAAAGCATACAGGGACCTTACGGACCCCGGGTCGTTATGTGGAAGGATCTTTACAGGGAAGATCTTCCCGATGTGTCTTTCCACGTGGACCCGGATGAACCCGCAGTGTATTTTACGAGTGGCGTTGCAGCGGGAAACGTTAACTACGTTAAGATAAGTTCACGTGCCCTGAATGCACAGGCAAAGCTTTCCGCATTTACAATGGGCAAAGACCCCAAGCGTGTATTCTCGTTTATCAGAATGGACTTCTCGTACGGACTTTGCTTCGCACTTCATACCACACTTCTTAACGGACACACATATCTTATCAACACGCAGAAGGAACTCGAGTCCTCAGGACACGATATCAATATCTATAAGCCTGATATCATAATCGGTTATCCTCAGATGATCACGTCTCTTATCGACAGCAAGATGATAAGAGGAAAGGCTCTCCGGGGTATCAAAGCGATTTTCTCCTGCGGCAATATCATGACCGGTCTTGATTATCACAGGATAAGGGCTTTCTTCAACAACTACGGATTAAGTCCGAGAATAATCAGACTGTACGGAATTACGGAGACCTGTTCAGTTGCGATGTTCATTCCCGATGAGGAGTTAAGACCTTCCGTTCTCGGTATCCCGATGCCGGGGGTAGATATCAAGATAGTCAATCCCGATCTTGATGCCGAGGTCACACACGGACAGACCGGTGTTGTCGCGATCCATACACCGTCACCGATGCTCGGCTACATAGAGGCGGATGACGATACCAATACCGTTGTAAGAAAGATCAATGGCAGGACGTGGATCCTGACGGGCGACCTGGGCTACGAAGGCGAGGACGGTGTGTTCTTCTATTCGGGTACGAGACGTAGGGTTTTCGACAGGGGAGGCATGCATGTTTATCCTCAGTTTATCGAGGATACGATACGTAATATCATCGGCGTGTCGAACTGCTGCGCGGTGCCGCTCAAGCGTGACGGCGAGATCAGGATCAAGGTGGCTGTAATGCCGGAGCAGGAGTACCTGTTCAATAATGATAAGCTGAACGAACTTAAGGATAATATCGAGAACACGTGCAGGATGGAACTTGTTGAGCCCATGTGTCCCGATGAGTATGTATTTATGGCGTATTTGCCGACAGAGAAATACGGAAGGGTTGATTACGAGCAGATTCAGAAGACTTTTGAGGAGGAAGACAATGAGCAAGAGGATAGTTAAGATACTGTCATTGATCCTGATCATGGCAATGGCTTTTAATATCGCGGGATGCAATAAGGTAGAAGAGTTCTTTGATCTCGGAAGCAGCCACGGAAGCAGTCGTGACCGTGACCGCGATGATGACGACGATGATGATGATGACGAGCCTGATGAGACTGAAGAGACCGAAGAGACCGAACCCGGTGAGACGGAGCCGGACGAGACGGATCCTGCGGTCGTAACCATAAGCGACGAGCTCACATATCCCGATCATGTGCCGACATACGATGAGATCCATCCGGCGCATGCGCACGGTAATGTATCCGGACAGGAGGCATCCGATCTTCTCGATGAGATAGAACACGATCTGATCGTTGATATTGTCGGCTCCAATTATGTGGATGCTGTAATACTTTTCGAAGATTATGAGAGCTTCGGTATCACTTTCGAGGACGATGAGATAGGTTGGGGCGAGCTCCTTTCCGATCGTGATGAATCGATCGAGGAGAATAATGAGCTTCTTGAGCAGCTGTATTCCATCGATCCCGATACGCTCGACACGCAGGACAGGATCTTCTATGACAAGCTTCTGTATGATGCGGAACTGTCGGCTTATGCTCTTCAGTACACGGCATTCGATTATTATGAGAGTGTACTTAAGTCCCTGACGGGTCCTCAGACTCAGGTGCTGTTTGTGCTTGAGGTTATCGACTTCTCTTCGGTGGAAGATGCCGAGAACTATATCCTCGTATTGCGGGATCTGGACAGGTATTTTGATGACATGTGTGAATTCGAAGAGGAGCGTGCGGCATACGGCTACGTGAACTCCGACAATGTCTATGAAGACATCGCGGTCACATTCGATAATCTTGTTGCCCAGTCGGAGGACTGCTTCCTGTACGATTCGTTCAGAGACAGACTCGACCATATCGACGGGCTGTCCGATCAGGAGAGGGAAGCGCTCATCGAAGAGCATGATCAGGTTATGCACGACATCGTATTCCCCGAATTCGAGGAGTGCGCGGAACGTATGAGAGCGTTGAAGTGCGGCGCTCCCGCCGTAGGTGTATCCGCTTATCCCGGCGGCGATGCTTACTATGCATATATCTATGCGACGCAGACTAATTCCGGCAGATCTATAGACGAGTCTCTTGCCCAGCTTGAGGCTTACACGGATTCGGTTATGGGAACCATGATGACTGTCGCATCTTCAGGTGATACTACATGGGTAGATGAGTATCTGGATCATAATTATTCCATGGGAGATACAGAGGATAATCTCGACTACCTTTATGAGGCTATTCAGGAGGATTTCCCTGCGCTCCCCGCTCATGACTACCATCTCCTGTCGGTTCCGGAAGTATTCGCAGAGGACTTCTCTCCAGCGGCTTTTCTCGGATATCATCTCGATAATTTTGATTCGAACATTATCGTCACGAATGAGGCTTCGATATCAAATGTATTCGGTGTTACATGTGCCCACGAGGGTTATGCGGGACATATGTATGAGTCTGTTTACCACAGATGCTTCGAGCATCCTTACATGTATATCGGGGCTTCGATCGGATATACCGAAGGCTGGGCGACATATGTAGAGAACTATGCGTTCAAGTATTACAGCACTACTGCTGCAAGTCAGGTCGTTCGCGTCGAGCATGAGCTTAATGCCCTCCTGTTCGCGAGATTCGATATCGGTATCAACTATCAGGGATGGGATCTTCAGGACTGTGCCGACTGGGCTGCCGATTTTCTCGGCACTCCTTTGCCCGCCGACTCTTTCCAGGAGATGGCGGATCTTCTTCTGTCCGATCCGGGCTACGGCGTTAAGTACGGTATGGGATATATCTATACCGGCATGATCATATCGCAGCTCCATCAGGACTTCCCGGACGCGAGCGAGATCGATATACACACGGCTTACCTTGATGCGCAGGCCGGCACTTACGAGCAAATCCTCGAGAACGCCGAGCAGCTCCTTGCTGGCGGTGACCTTTATACTCCCGTAAGCAACTGGGGAGATGAATTCGAGGGAGAACTTGCGTTGGCTTCGGGCTCATCCGATTCATCTGGCGGAGGACTTATAGGACACTGACGTCACCCCTCCCGAAAAGACTTTCTGCAGATGCCGCCCGGACTTTTCCGGGCGGCATTTTTTAGATATTTATTAGTACTTTATAAATAAGGTAAAAAACATTTGTCATTAAAAACATTGTGTTATAATAATTCTGAATTATTATTCGGAGGTCGAACATGGCGGTTTTAACAAATCTGGCAAGTACTCTTACGGCCAGATATTTCCCATCCAAGACATTAACTGATGCATTTTACCTCGACGGAAGACTTTTCGGTAAAAGAGAGGCCCGTCAGGCTGATATAACAATAGAGAAGAACGAGAGAGGCTATTTCCTTTCGGTATTTGCACACCCGAAGCTTGCCAACTACGAACCCGGTATGATGCCGCCTTATGAGCCGGAGCTTCGCGGTACATGTAATGAAGTCAAGTTCGGTCACAAAGAAATCGATGAGATGATCGAAGGTTTCCTCACGACTGCCGTTGATGTAACGGGTAAGTCCAGGATCGCCGAAGCTGATGACCGTACACCTTATTTCTCAGGTGTTATTGTAAGAGATTCCGAGGCTTTTGCCGTTACGATCGGCACAGGTCTCGCATTCCTTTACAGAGACGATACTCTTTATCCCCTGACAGACGCGGGTATCCCCATGGAGCCTATCGATGCCAAGGGTAACAGGGTAGCGGATTTCCTTTATTTCTGCTCGTCCAAGACGGCGAATGCTCTGTGGTCCAACTTCTTCACACTTGCCCAGGATGACTGCATCATCCTCTGCAATAAGGAAGTATACGATGCATTGGGTCAGCGCGAGATCTTAAGGATCCTCGATGAGGCTGATGACCAGTGCGATGCCGCGGGCGTTATCATCACTCAGGCTTCGGCAAGAATGCCAGATGTTCCGATGCAGTTCGCCATCTCTTTCGTAGAGGATGTTGTATCCGACGAGAAGAAGGGTCTGTTCGGCTTCAGAAAGAAGGTTAAGGAAGAAGATACTTCCGATATGAGTATCCAGTCTACTCTTGACGGCGGTCTTGTAGGTGCTGCAGCCAATGCGGCAGCTCAGGCGGGCTTTGCCGGCAGCATGACCATCGAGGACTATCAGCCTCAGGGTACCGAGAATACGTTTGTTATGTTCGGCGATAATGCGGGCGGCATGACTCCTCCTGCGGTCAATCAGCAGGCAACGGGTGATCAGGGTATCGTTGTAGAGCCCGCGAAGAAGGCTGATGATAACAATTTCGTTCAGTTCCTCGATCCTTCTATCGATAAGAATGTTTCAGAAGTAAGCGCAGAGGATGTAATGAAGACCCTGTTCGCTGATTCCGTCAAGGCAGTTTCCGATACGACGGCTGCGGCGGCCGGTGCTGCGGCAACAGCAGGTACATTCGTAGCAGGCTCGGCAGCCGCTTCACAGGCAGCTCCCGCGGCGGCTGAGGCAGCGGCAGCAGGTGCTGCGGCAAGTGCGGCGGAGTCCATCTTCGTAAGCGAAGCAGTTAATCCTTTCGCTTCCGTAAGCAGCACTCCTTCGCCCGAGATGCAGACTGTTTCCACTACCGAGTTTATGATCAATGAAGATACAGATGCGGATAAGACAAAGCCCGTAGAGAGACTTGATGCGGCATTTATGGCCAAGCTTGCCCAAGAAAGTGCAGAAGCCGAGGCAAAGAAGGCATCGGCGGAACCTTCTGCAACGTCACCTTTCGTAGCGGCTTCCTATGCTCCCGAAGTTAAGGCAGAGCCTGAAGTTGCACCTGCACCTGTTCCCGAGCAGCCAGCGGAAGGAACATTCGTATTCTCAGAGACTAACGAGACACCTTTCGTAGCCGCTGCTGCAGCAGCCGACGCAGGTAGTGAGTTTAATCCTTACAGCGTCGGAAACGGTGAGGAGATGCAGAACGCAGAGCCTCCCGTATTCGGTGAGACAGGTGTCCTGACTGCTCCGTCCGATGAAGAGCTTATCAGCGCTTCTGAAGGCATTCCCGTTCCCGAATTCGATATTCAAAGCGATAAGCCGCAGATCGAAGAATCTGATAAGTTAGGAGTTGAGTTCCCGGTTATGACAGACAATGACAAGCCTGCTGAGCAGAACAATGAGAACATTCAACCTGAATCCGACGGTGATTTCAGCCTTCCTTTCGAGAACGGAGCCGAGACTGTTAATGACATTCCCGAGCCCGTGCCCGAGCAGATCCCCGAGATGCCGGTTTATGGAGCTAATGACTATCAGGCTCCCACGGCTGCGGTCAATGCGGATGTTCCCGCGGATAATCCCGATCAGGGTGTCTACTCTTACGGTCAGATGGTAAATAACGAGAATATGGCTGAAGAGCCCGTTCCCGAAGCTCCTGCGGCAGATCCCGGACTCGACTTCGGATTTGCAATGCCTCAGGCAGCTGCACCTGTTCAGGCTGCTCCTGAGCAGATCCCCGTACAGCAGGCTCCGGATCAGTCAGGTTACGAATCATTGAGCCCGACTTCATACGGTCCTTACGATGAGCAGCCTTATGTTGACGGCAAGTACGGATACACACCCGGACAGTATCAGGAGGGTTACGACAATCCTGCAGGTACACCCGGTGAGGTTCCGCCGAGTTCTGACGACGACTGGATTAACTCCATTCTCGGAATTGATGACAGTGCCTTTGATATGGCGGGTGCTGCGGCAGGCGCCGCGGTCGCAGCCGAGCAGGGCATGGAAGCAGGAGGTGCTGCGATGGCAGGCAACGGAGCATATGGTGTAACCCCTCAGCCTTCGAATCAGGGTGTCCCCCCCGTTCAGAGAAGACCCGGAGGATCTACTTCCAGCAGACCTAGAACACAGTCTTCCGGTTCCGGTAACGGCGGCGGAAAGAGAAAGGTACCGAGACTTAACAGAAACGGTTATATGTTCTTGGCATTCGTTATCGTATGTGTCGTATGTCTTATCATCCTCATCAGTGCGATCGTAAGATCCTGCGGTAAGGAAGATGCCGAAGTTTCCGAGTCTGTAGTTAATGAGACGGCAGTTGAGACAATGACCCCTGTAGAGACAGAACCTGCAGTAACAACAACTCAGGATCCTTCTTATCCTATCGGAAGATTCCAGTTCTCCGACTACATCGGTTACAGAACATGGTGGGATCTGTTCAATACAGTTTACGGAATCGATGATATCGCGAATACATCCGATGCGAGAATTCAGATCATCCTCGATTACAACGGTCTTGATGCAAGCTACACACCCAGCAACGGCGATCAGCTGCTCCTGCCTCCTGTAGGCGTACTCGACGGTACGATCCCCGTTACGTTCCAGGTAGGCGGCGGATCCGCTCCCGCTGATACATCCAGCGCTGTAAGCGGTGAGGTCCAGACGGTTGACGGAGCTGCCGATCCTGCAGCTGCAGAGACCGAGGCAGCCAACCCCGATGAGTTCGTCGCAATGGCTGAAGATCCTACCTGATCCCGGGTAAATTGAAAATTACTTGAACAAAAGAGCCGGCTTATAAAGAAAAGCCGGCTCTTATTTTATTTTTTGTAATAATTAACAACCTCTTAATGCTCACTTTTGATCTTTCCCCGTGCTATAATCACATGGTTGCTTTTATATAAAGGAAGGACTCTTAAGATATGCACAAGAAATTATTTATTCCGGGACCCGTTGAAGTTAATCCTGATGTTCTCGAGAAGATGGCTACTCCTCTTATCGGACACAGGACTAAGGATGCTACGGCATTACAGCAGAGCATTTCCGAGAAGATGCAGAAGGTTATGGCTACAAAGAACACTATCGTTCTTTCCACATCCTCAGGAAGCGGACTTATGGAAGGTGCCGTAAGATGTTTCACAAAGAAGCGCGCTGCAGTATTCTCCATCGGAGCTTTCGGTAAGAGATGGTACAAGATGTGTACAGCTAACGGTATCCCTGCAGATATCTTCGAGAGCGAACTCGGACAGATCACAACTCCCGAGATGATCGAAGAGGCTCTTTCCACAGGTAAGTACGACCTTATCACTATCACACAGAACGAGACTTCCACAGGTATCCACAATCCTATGGCAAGACTTGCAGAAGTATATAAGAAGTATCCGGACGTTATCGTCTGCGTTGACACTGTATCATCCATGGCAGGCGACTTCGTACCAGTAGATGAACTCGGAATCGACGTATGCATCACTTCTACACAGAAGTGTCTCGGTGTTCCTCCGGGAATGGCTATCGCAGCCGTATCCGACAGAGCTATCGAGAAGGCTAAGACGATCGAGAACAGAGGTCTGTACTTCGACTATGTCGAGCTCGTTAAGTTCGTTAAGGAGAAGCCTTATCAGTATCCTTCAACACCTTCACTCTCACACATGTTCGCTCTGGACTACCAGCTCGACAGAATACTCGAGGAAGGTCTTGAGAACAGATACGAGAGACATAAGAGACTTGCAGCCAAGGTTCAGGAGTGGGCCAAGACACACGGCGGTCTTTACTCCGATCCCGAGAACCTCTCCGTAACGGTTACATGCATCAACAATACAACAGGACATCCTTTCTCCGATATCAACAAGGCTATGGGCGAGAAGGGGTGGCTCATCAGCAACGGTTACGGCGATCTCAAGGACAAGACATTCAGAGTCGCTCACATGGCTGATACAACAGACGAGGAGATGGATGCACTTCTCAAGGACCTCGACGAAGTCCTCGCATCTCTCTGATCACCGCGTTAATTAAAGATTAAGGAGCATATATTATGAAGGTATTAATCACTGAGAGCATTGCAGAGCAGTCTGTTCAGTACCTGAAGGATCAGGGATACGAAGTAGAAGAGTATCTCGGTCATTCACAGGAAGAGATCAACGAGCACATCAAGGGCTTCCACGCTCTTATCGTAAGATCCGCTACTAAGGTCGGACCCGAACTCCTCGCTAACGCTGACTGCCTCAAGGCAGTAGGTCGTGCAGGTACAGGTATCGACAACATCGACGTTCCCGCTTGTACAGAGCACGGCGTTATCGCTCTTAACACACCTACGGCTAACAACATGGCAGCAGGTGAGCTCGCAGTAGGACATGCTTTCGTAGTATTCAGAAATATCTGTGCAGCCAACGAGGGCGTACACAACGGTGACTTCAGAAGAGGTCAGTGGACAGGTTACGAGCTTGAGGGAAAGACAGCAGGTGTTATCGGCTTGGGAAGAATCGGTTCCATCGTAGCAAGAAAGCTCAAGGGTATCGGTATGAACGTTATCGCTTACGATCCTTTCGTACCTTCCGAGAAGTTCGAGAAGCTCGGCGTTGGCCGTTGCCAGACTCTCGATGAGCTCCTTCCCCAGGTTGACCTCATCACACTTCACACACCTAAGACAAAAGACACATATAACATGATCGCTAAGGAGCAGCTCTACAAGTGTAAGAGAGGCGTCCGCATCGTTAACGCTGCAAGAGGCGGACTTGTTAACGAGCAGGATCTCGCTGACGCACTTGCTGAGGGTCAGGTTGCAGCTGCTGCCATCGACGTATTCGACAAGGAGCCTTCTTACAACAAGAAGCCCGGCGAGCAGGAGTTCGACAATGTTCTCCTTCACGCTCCGAACTGCTACATCACACCTCACCTCGGTGCTTCCACTGTTGAGGCTACCGACAAGGTAGGTTCCCAGGTAGTTGAGCTCATCGACGGCGCATTGAAGGGCGAGCTCGTTGCAGCACTCAACATGCCTTCCTTCTCCGGAAGCATCGATGAGATCAAGCCTCACTGCTCACTTGCTGAGAAGATCGGCCGTATGTATTTCCAGGCTGAGGCTACACCCATCAAGAAGGTAGAAGTCAGATACAGAGGCGAGCTCGCAGACAACTCCGGCACAGGCGTTATCACACTCTCTCTTGTAATGGGACTTCTCAAGGGCATGGGCAACGATCACGTATCTTATGTTAATGCTCAGGACAATCTCGCTGAGAGCGGTATCGAAGTAGTTGAGACTAAGGATCCTACTATCGAGAAGTACAACAACCTTATCAACGTTAAGTTCTACACAGAGGACGGACGTGAGCTCAAGATCAACGGTACTGTATTCGCACCCGACACAGAGGTTATCGTCTCATTCTTCGGTTATGAGATGAACTGCCCTCTGTCCAACACTGTTCTTGCTATCAAGAACAACGATGTTCCGGGCGTTATCGGAAGAATCGCTACAATACTCGGCAAGCACAACATCAATATCTCCTCCATGTACTGGGGAAGAAAGAATCAGGACGGTTCAGACAACCCGCACGCTCAGGCATTCGTAGCCGTAGAGCAGCCGGTTACACAGAAGATCATCGACGAGCTTGAGAAGGCTGAAGGCGTTCTTAAGGTCTCACTCCTCGAACTCGACTGACATAATAAGTGAAGTATCACTTCAGAAACAAAAAAGGCTGGATGAACGACCCCAATGGACTTGTGTTCTATCGGGGTCGTTTTCACGCTTTCTTCCAGCATTATCCTCACGCACCGAGGTGGGGGCAGATGCATTGGGGACATTGCGTCTCCGATGACCTTCTTAACTGGGAAGAGCTCCCGATCGCGCTTTACCCCGACATGCCGTACGACAACGGCACCAACGGCGGATGCTTCTCGGGCTCTGCGATAGAGAAAGACGGAAGGCTTTACCTGTTCTATACATCCGTTGATGAGGAAGGAAATCAGACCCAGTCCGTGGCTTTTACCGACGACGGTCTCACCTTCACAAAGTACGAAGGCAACCCGGTAATAAGGGAGAACCCCATAGGGAACAGCAGGGAATTTCGAGATCCCAAGGTATTCGAGTATCAGGGCGAGTACAGGATGGTTGTAGGCGCAGGTTCTAAGCACAACACCGGATCTGTTCTGATTTACAGATCCGAGGATCTTCTTAACTGGGAATATCTGGGCGAGCTTCTGACCGACGGCAGATTCGGCAACATAATTGAGTGCCCGAATCTTTTTGAAGTTGACGGGAAGTGGGTGCTGATGTTCTCGTCCATCAAGGCGATGCCGTACAGGGTTATCTTCGCCGCAGGTGAGTTTGACGGAACTTCTTTCACACCTGAGATTCCTGACGGGCAGCCCGATTCATGGCCCTACTTCACGATAGAGACGGGGCCGGACTTCTATGCGCCTCAGATACTTGACGCACCCGACGGAAGGAAGATCAACATCGCGTGGATGTACAACTGGAACCGCCGCGAGGACAAGGGGCAGCTTCAGGTGGGAGCCTTCACCTTCCCCCGCGAAATGGCTTTCGACAGGGCGGGCAGGCTTACGATGCTTCCCATTACGGAGGGACTTCACCTTCTTAAGAAGGAGTCGACATTCGTATCTTACGAGAACGGGAGACTTCGCGTAAGATTCGGCGACAGGACCGTCCTCGAAAGGCCTTATGCACACGAGCCCGATGTGCTGACCCTCGAGGATGTCGGCAGCGTGGAACTGTTTATTAACGGAGGAACTGAAAACATTACGGTATACGTGTGTTAGAATGTGACTTATGATCAGTGTGGTTTTGTTGGCGTATAAGGAGGCAGAGAGCCTCACGATTCTCTTCCCGAGACTTATCGAGAAGATGGATTCTCTGGGGGAGGAGTATGAACTCATAGTGGTTGATACCGCGAAGCCCCTCGATAATACGAGTGAAGTATGTGAGAAGTTCGGCGCGAGGTACGTGAACCAGGAGGATCCCGGCTTTGGAGGCGCCTACCGTAAGGGCATATCGGTCATGAAGGGCGACAAGATGCTCGTATTAGACAGCGACGGCTCACATAATCCGATCTACATCCCCGATATCTATAACAAGTACATCACGGGATATGACGTCGTCATCGGTTCCCGCTATACCAAAGGCGGAAAGACCGAGGACGCGGTCTCTTCAAGGATCATGTCCCATATCCTGAACGGCGTATTCCGCATTGTAACGGGCGTTAAGGCGAAGGACCTTTCTACCAACTTCAGAATGTACCGCGCCGATGTGCTTCGTGAGATTAAGCTTACATCTACAAATTACGATGTTCTCGAGGAAGTTCTGCTTCTCATGAAGCTTAAGATAGGAAAGAACTTCAAGGTCGGTGAGATCCCGATCACATTCAATAAGAGAATCGCGGGAGAGTCTAAGAGAAGACTCATCCCGTTCATCATTAGTTATATAAAGACGATGTTCAGACTCATAGGAATCAGAATAAAGGGAGCGAATTGACCGCTCCTTTTATTCTGTAGAGATTATCAGTTCTCCTTGTAGCTTCCGAGGAAAGTGAATTCGTTAGGCTCGCTGTCGAGCTGGCAGAGAAGGTTGATGAATTCCTCCGAATAGACCGATGCCTGCACGTCGAGGTAGAACATGAACTCGAAGTCTTTGCCTTCGATGGGGCGGGACTCGAGCTTCGTAAGATTAAGTCCGAGTGCGGAGAATCTCGCAAGCAGGTCAGACAGGGATCCCGGTGTGTGCCCGAGGGAGATCATGATGGATGCCTTGTCGGCGCCGGGGTAGATCTCGAGGTCCTTGCAGATCACGATGAATCTCGTGTAGTTGTGGTCTGAATTCTGCACCTTATCATTCATTACATCAAGCCCGTAAAGCAAAGCGCAGTCCGGGGAGGAGATGGCTGCGATGTCGTCTCTGTCACTGTTCGCGACCATCTGCGCTGCGACTGCGGTGTTGGCGACGATGTTGACCTTTATCTCCTGGTGCTCACGGAGAAACTTACTGCACTGGCCTATAGCCTGGCTGTGTGAATAGACTTCTTTGATGTCGGAAAGTTTCGTGCCGGGCTTGGCAAGAAGCCTGTGCGAGATCTGCAGCTTCATCGCGCGGACGATGTGGAACTTATGTGACTTCATAAGGTCATACACCTGCGTTACCGAGCCGTAAGATGAGTTCTCGATGGGGAGCACGCCGTACTTGCAAAGCCCCGCCTCAACTGCGTGGAAGACACCGTCGAATGTTCTGAAATACATGATGTCCGCGTTCGCGAAAAGCTTGTCTGCGGCGATCTGCGAGTATGCGCCTTCGATGCCCTGGCATGCTACGAAAGCGGTGTCGGGGAAGATGTTCGATGTGTTCTCAAGTGCGTCTTTGATCGTCTTATCGAGGGAAGATGAGTTCGGTGTGTGTGCCGATGTGTATGAATGGGACAGCCCGTACAGCGTGCGGAACAATGTCTTCTCGAGAGTGGTCATAGTCGCATCGTTCTCATTGTTCAATGCGTAGACGAAGTGTCTCTCGTAGTCTCTGGGTGCGTTCATGGCGATCCTCTGTGATACGAGTTCCGCGATCTGTCTGTCGAGCTGTTCAGGTGTCATTGTTAATTCCTCCATTGTTGTAGATAAGAAAAGGTCCTGCAGTATTCACCGCAGGACCTGTAATTATCTTTGTTAATGTATTACTTCGTTTACCCGCAGTGAAATCTATCTGGTCTTTGTAAAGAAACCAAATCCAAAAAAGAAATCAAAGTTTGTAAACGAAATTCTGTTCATGTCGGGGATTATAAACTTACGAACATAGTATTTCAATAGGAAATTTTATGATGAATCAGCCCCGGGAGATCGCATTCATGAACAGTTCCTGTATGCGGTCGTCAGGCTCGGGACCGAGAAGATGTATGTCCTCAGTCTTGATAAGACCGCCTGCCATGAACGAGTGGCCGCCTCCGGATCCGTATTCGCTAAGCGCTGCCTCTGCGATCTTGCCCGCATCGACTTCCTCGATCTCGGATCTTACGGAGAACTTCCAGCCGTCTTCTCTTGCCGCATAGACGATGGCAACTTCGACCTCAACAAGTGAGAGGATGAAGTCTGCTACTATCGCTACCAAAGCATCGGGACATGAGAATTCGATCTTCGCGAATCCTACATTGTCGTAGAGGACCATATTCTTGATCGCATCACCGTATGCTCTTAAGTCATCGTACTCCATTGAATTCTTCTCGAGCTTCTGAATGATGGACTCGTCAGCATAAGGGAAGAGGAAACCGTAGATATCGATGTCTTCTTCAGTTACGCCTCTTGTAAGGTTAAGTGTATCCATCTTAAGACCGTAAAGGAGTGCGGTCGCCGTGGGTGTATCGACAGGGAGATCGAGCTCCTTAAAGTAGCTTGCGATGATGGTCGCGCAGCTTCCTGTAGTTCTAATATCCTTGAAAGGAATATCACCGTTCTCCTTATATGGATGGTGGTCTATGCATGCGATCTCCTCGCCTGTGAGATCTTCAATGTTGCCGCCGCTCTTCTGTGAATCGACGCAGATAATATAATCGGAATCAGTCAGGGAAGAAGCGATCTCTTCCTTGGAGAAAATCTCGATGCCTAATGACTCGGTCATCTTCCTCGTGCTTAAGTGGTCGATCTTGCCGACATAGCATACGGAAGCATTGATGCCGAAGTGTTCTAACAGCTTCTTAAGACCGAACCCCGATGCGATGGCATCCGGATCCGGGAAGTTGTGAGTCTGAATATAGACGTTATGTCCCTGACAATAATCTATCAGGTCTTTAATCAAGAAATCTTTATTCATTTTTCTATTATAACAGGATATGACTTCATGCGTTATAATATCGGGGATGTTGAAGAAGATTAATGCACATTGTCATATATATCCGGAAGCGATCGCCGAGAGAGCCGTGCAGGGCATCTCTGACTTCTATGGTATCAAGATAGAGCTTAACGGGCAGACGGACGATCTTATCAAAGACGGATCCAAGGTCGGCGTCGTTCATTATCTTGTTCACTCTGTCGCGACTAAGCCCGCGCAGGTAAGAACGATCAATGAGTTCATCGCTTCTGAAGTTAAGAAGCACCCCGGAGTATTCACGGGCTTCGGTACTCTTCATCCGGATTCGGAGACTCTCGAGGATGATCTTAAGCATCTTCTGGATCTCGGCCTCAAAGGAGTTAAGATCCATCCGGACTTCCAGTTCTTTTCTCTCGAAGAAGACCGCGCGATCCGCATGGGCGAGATGATAAGGGAGGCGGGACTTCCCGTTCTTACACACTGCGGTGACTTCAGATATAAACTCTCTAATCCCGATCAGCTCAAGGTGTTCCTTGAGAAGCTTCCGGGTCTTACCGTGATCGGTGCGCACCTCGGAGGCTGGAGTGTCTGGAGTGAAGTCGAGGAGAAGATCGCGGGTAAATACGATATGTATGTCGACTGTTGCTCGTGCTTCAGATTCATGGAGAAGGACGATGCGGTAAGGCTTATAAGAAAGTTCGGTGCCGATAAGGTTCTGTGGGGTACGGACTATCCCACATGGGACCATGAAAGCGAGATGAAGATGTTCGATGATCTTGGTCTTACGGAAGAAGAGAGGGAGAAGATCCTGTACAGTAACGCGGCGAAGCTTCTGGGAGTTGAAGGATAATGGCAGAGTATATAACGACAAATGAAGCTCAGACGCAGGCGATAGGAGAGAAGCTCGGGAAGAATGCGAAGCCCGGTCAGGTGTTCGCACTCGACGGGGATCTCGGTGCGGGTAAGACCGTTATGACAAGAGGTATCGCACGCGGCATGGGTCTTAATGAGGACGATGTGTGCTCTCCTACGTTCACGATAGTAAATGAATATGATGAGAACAAAGACGGAAGCCGCGCTCAGGTTCCGCTGTTCCACTTCGATACATACAGGCTCGGCGGAAGTGATGACTTCCTTGATGCAGGACTTGATGAGTATTTCGACAGGGGCGGCGTGTGCGTTATAGAGTGGAGTTCCGTTATTGACGATCTGCTCCCGAAGGATACCGTGAGGATCACGATCACGGGCAGCGGCGAGATGAGAAAGATAGAGGTTACGTAATGAAGATACTGTGCTGTGATACATCGAACAGTACCTGTTGTGCAGGCATATACGGGGACGGTAAGGAACTGGGATACGAGTTGTCGCTCGAGAAGAAGACTCATTCCGAGACATTCATGCCGCTCGTGATGCGCGTGTGTGAGAAGTCGGGTCTTAAGATCGCCGACATGGATGCACTTGTTGTAACGACAGGTCCCGGTTCGTTCACAGGCATCAGGATCGGCCTGTCTGCCGTAAAGGGTATGGCGCTCGCGGCAGGACTTAATGTGATCCCCGTATCTTCTCTTAAGGCGCTTGCCATGAGCGTAGAGAACGTCGCATCGGATCCTGCGGACACCATCATAGTTCCGTGCTTCGACGCGCGTAATGACAGGGTTTTCGCCGCGGCTTATGATGATCAGACGGGTGATGTGCTCGTGGAAGACGGTGCGTATTTTAATCAGGATTTCACGGAGCTACTTGAGAAGATTCCTGGCGCTTCCGACAAGCAGTTCCTTGTGGTGGGCGACGGCGCCGAGACGGTGCGAAAAGCTTTATTCTTCACACACAAGGTGCAGTATGCTTCGGGTGCGGTGATACTCCCCAAGGGCATCATGAGCGCCGCGGAAGGCATCGAGCCCGTTAACGGCGCGGCAGTAAAGGCATCCTACTGCGCAGTATCAAGAGCGGAGAGATATCACAATTGAGTGGGATGAATATAGATCATATCCGTAAGGAAGATATCGAAGCGATAATGGCTCTCGAGAAGACCGGCATCGCGCATCCGTGGACTTCTGACAGCATAGAAGGACTCATTACCGATCACGACAAGGCGGGGCTTAAGGCGTGCCTTGAAGACGGAAAGCTTATAGGCTACATCGGTGCGGCGTATGTGCTCGACGAAGCAGAGATAGGCAACCTGTGCGTGCTTCCGGAGTACCGCGGCAAGGGGACGGGAAGAAAGCTTTTGTCATCCATGATCGATCTTCTTAAGGGGAAGGGATGCAATACGGTCTACCTTGAAGTAGAGGACACGAATGTGCCCGCGATATCCCTTTATGAGAAATTCGGATTCGTAAAATACAATCAGCGCAAGGACTACTACGGCCCGGGACGCGATGCTCTCATGTACAAGCTGGCTTAATAGATCACCAGATCTCTATTACCATCAGATTTCCCGAGATAAAAGCGATATTACCGAACTGCAGGAAAATACCGGTGTTGTCTAAGCCACTGTATTTGCTTCTTTCCATGTCACCGATGACGACATAAGCGACATCGTATTTTTTAAGAAGCGAGTATACGGTATCGGGGTCGTTCGAAGTGTAGATAAGGTCGATGTCCGTGTGGCGCGGCGTAAGATAAAGCTCCCATACATCGTAGTCGGGGTCGGATATGAGAAGGTCAGTCTCGGGATCGACTATGCCGTGGAATCTCCACAGCCACTCGTGTGTCTGCCATCCGCAGACCGAAGGAAGTCCTGTATATGCGGATACGATGTTGTTGTCGGTGTAGCTTAAGCCGTAGGCTTCGAGGATAACGGGATCGCCGTCGACTTCTTCGTTGAACCACTCTATGCATGCCTGATAGTCGTTGAGATTGCCGGGACGTACATTGTTCATGTTAGGACTTGTGTAGTCATCAAGATAAGCGGTGCCGTCCAGTGTCTTGAAGTTCTCTCGGACAAGCTCGCCGCTTCTTTGCTTCAGTGACTCGATGGTATAGTGCGCGGGAACGAGGAGCATGAAGCAGAAGATGATGGATATTACGAAAGCCGTCGTACTGAAATTACCGTCACGTGTCTTTATAAACATCAGTCTCATTACCGCATAGATCATGCAGATTGAAAGAATAATGAATCCCGCATACGTGAACTTGAACATCGTGTTCGAACGAAGGTATCCGCCCGTGTAGATGTCACGTACATAGAAGATCTCCGGGAAGATAAGAAGCAGAATACCGACGACGATGCTACCCGATACAAGAACGTCGATGGGATTTCTTTCCTTGAAGAACTTCTCTACGGGACTTGCGTAGGAAGGCTCGGCGGATGTCTTTTTGCTTTTCTTTTCGGAAGGGGTGTTCCTGAAGACGATGATGAACACGAGGAACGTGACGCAGATGATCACGTGCGTGCCCCACAGGATGTAAAGCTGGTACAGTGAGGAGTGGTTGACGCATGCCGCGATCGAGTTGCTTATCATGTCGAAGCAGAAGTTGAACGGCAGGCTTACGACCGATGCCGCTGCGAAAAAGAAACTCATGCCTGCAGAGGTCCTTGTGAGCGCACACGGGAACTTCCAACATGCCGCCATGGCTGCTGCGCAGAGGATGATCTGAAGCAGAGTGTGTATGATCGGATCGTGCGCACTTATAAGGTAGATGCCGAGTATGCCGCCCGTGACAACGAAGAAAAGTACCGCTCCGAATACGGTCGAGAACTTCTCTGATCTGTAAGTGTTTACGACGAGAAGCAGCATCGAGCCGAAGATGAAGTAGATCATAAAATCCCAGTAGTTGGTCATCTGCGCGATGCCGAGGAGAATGGCGATCGCGATGTATTCTGGCTTAAGAAGGAATGAGTAGAACTGAGGCTCGAGGTCGCGGTCGAGGACTTTACTTACGAGCGTGACCGCAAGCGCGAAGATCAACAGTACTACTATCATGGAACATACATGTGCATGAAGGTCGCCTACGAGATAGGAGTAGAAAGGGAACTCCTCTATCGTGTAGTCGCCGCCGTTCTTGATGCCTTCGATAAGTGAAGAGTCGGGGTTGTATCCGATGAATCTCGTGCTGTCGGGATAGAAGAAATTATCCGTTCTTCCGACGTCGATGCCCCACTCGTAGAACAGCTCGAGAAGACCGTTGCCGATGCTGTTCTGGTCGTAGAAGTATGAGTGTGAATTACCGAAGATGCATACCGCGAATCCCGTCAGGATACCGCCGATGATCGCGATGAATCTGTTGCAGTGAACGCCAAGTGCGCGTGCTCCGTCTATGAGCATCTGTCCTATGCTGTAGCACATCGCGAAAGGAAGTGCGATGGCATTACACATTGCGACCGTGTACATGACGCCGGGCTTGATGAAAGACAGCCTCGCGAGGAAAGCGTAGATATACTGGCCGAAGTAATAGTAGTTGATCGAGTAGCCCGACAGCCACATGTCGTTCGCGGGAAGACGGGAGTTTCTTATCATGGACATCATAAAGCCGTAGTCCATGAACTTCTCCTGTCCGTTGATGTTCGGGTTGAAGCCTTTGTAGAAGCACAGGATCGTGAGAGCAAGTGCGAAGACTGTTTCTTCAGCCGCGATGTTCTCGACGGTGCCGTCTTTTCTTAATGTGTCGAGCGCGTTCTCGCGAAGAGACTTCGGATACCAGCATGCGAAAGAAAGTGCCGCGATCGAGATGATGATGAATATCAGATTGACTCTTCCGATCTGAAGATAGGACAGCGTCCATACGGCAAGAGCTGATGCGAGAAGTCCCAGGGGCTTTGCAAGTGTGAAGCCGCCGCTTCGGGAAAGAGGAAAAAGTCTTACTGCAAGAGGAAAAGCCGCGAGCGAGAAGATGAGCATCGTAAGCAGGAATCTTATTACATATACCTGCTCGCTCCAGCCCATAAGTAAGATACCCGGAACCACGTAAGCGAGTGCCGGGATTATCAGGTACAGAAGTCTTTTGGTATCAAAGGGCTGTAACGATGAAGTCTTCCTGGCGCCCATTACCGGATTGGTCCTTCTTGATTATTCTGGTGCATATGCTGTTGGCAAGTTGTGTTATGCGGTCCATTCTGTTCTCGGGTGTCTCCTGTGTGGAGAAGCTCGTGAGAGCGGATGAACATACGAATATATTATCCAAAGGTTCCGTCAGATCCGTCTCGGGGAACTGCTCCGATACGGCATAACGTACCTTGGTAAGACGCCATGACTTGATGTCGGATTTCTTGATAAGAGGGTAGAGCTTTCTGTAAGCTCGAAAGTACTCTTCCATGATCTTCTGATCCGATTCTACCCACAGGGGATCAGATATCTGACACTTGCCTACAAGATACAGCACCTGACCGCCGTAATTACGGTCCTTGATGCATGCGCTGTGATTTACGATCCTCGCGAAAGGAGTCTCTGTGTTCGCCGGGAACTTAAGCTGAATATAAGCGTCGCTCGGGAGTTTCTTCAAAAGAAGCGCGAGGCAGATCCTTGACTGATAAGTAAGGTTCATCAGCTGGTCTCTCATGTTCATGGACATGGGAAGACCGTGGCTTACGTTCACGAATGTTCTGCATGAACCCGTGAAGACAACATAGCGGCTCTCGATCTCATATTTACGGGAATCGGAAAGAACGCATGATGTTACATAAGTGCCGTCATCCTTCTTGGTAATCTCAGACACACTCGTAGAATACATGATCTTGCCGCCGTTATCGGTGATGGTCTGGATCATGAGGTTAAACAGCGTCGCGAAGCCGCCTTCGAAATATCCGACTTTCTTACGTGAAGCAAGTCCGTACCAGAATGCATCGTACCACTTGACCTTGCCGTCGATGCCGAGCTCCTTCGTGACCGACAAAAGTGCCTTGTCGGTACGTCTTAAGTGGTGCGGAAGAAGCTCGATATATTCGCCGCCCAAGTGTGTGGACGCGAGGAGTCCTCCGGGGTATGTTAACTGTTCCAATATGATGACTTCGAAGCCCGCTTTGGACAGCCTCATTCCGCACAGAAGTCCGGACAGACCTGCGCCTATGATGCAGACTTTGCTCATAAGGTTATCTTCCTTGCCTCAAGATAGAATCTCTTCTCGAATGCTTCTCCCATGGAGAAAGTCTTTCTGGGGAAAACGCCTTCCTTCTCGATGGTCTTGAAGAAAGTGTCCTTGCTGATGCCTTCTACGAGGATGCCGACAGCATCGCCTGTAGCGAGCTTTCTTACGGAGTCTTCGCCGTGGATGTAGTCGCAGTTAAGTTCGAACTTATCGATGAGCATCTGAACGGAGCCGACGGGGAGCATGTGAGGAGGATTCTTCAGTGTTACCTTGATGTCCTCATTGCCTTCGGAGACCACGATGAAGCTCTGGCCTTCAGCTGCATCCAATTCCTTGCCGAAAAACTCTTCAGCCTTGCTCATGAATTCGTCCTTGGTGATGCCGAAGATCACGCGGTGGATAGGCTCGAAGTCGAGACCCTTATCGTGAATGTTGACTGCCTCTGCAAGTGCGAATCTTGCGGGGTGTGTCGCCTGCTGATCTTCGGGAACGGTCTTCTTGACGTTCTCCCAGTGAGCTTTCGCTGAAGCAAGGGAGTGGTTGCCGTCGCCTACTGCGAACAGAAGTCCGTCTTCGCTTATGAGTGTATTGAAGTCGTCGACGATGCCCTGTGCCGCATCGGAATCAGCAGGGATGAATCTTCCCGTGATGTGGCCCGATCCCTGCATGAGGTCCGTATCGTAAATGACTTCGGGATTTGTCTTCAACGCGTTGCCGATGACCTTGTCTTCGGGATCATCGTACAGAAGCATGATGTGAGGAAGCTCTACCTTAGCGTTGGCTCTGATCTTAACGCGGGGAGGAATGCGGCTTAATACCGTTCCTTCAGTTGCTCTGATGAGCGCCTTGTTGCCGGGAGTGAACTCGTACTGCTCGAGATCTACCGCGAGCATGATTCCTCTTCTTGAAGGGTGGAGCGAAGTTGCTCTGTCCGTGAGGATGAATCCCTCGAGAGGCGCGCCCCAGATATTGTTGTTGATATAGCTGTCTATGTTGGAAGCGATATCCTTAAGATCGTTCTCGATCTGCTCTTCAGTCTCAAGTCCGAGCTTAACTTCGGGAAGCACGATCCTCAATGCGGAAGGAGCGTCGCTTACGAACTTATCGCATGCATCCCAGTATTCGGGCTCTGATGTGTACTGGTCGCAGGCTATTACTGCCCACTTCTCAAGGTCTGTTCCTGTACGGGGAAGAAGGATATCGGGTACCGCTACTGCGGGGATCTTGGTAAGTTTCATGGTATGTTTCCTTACTTAATTAAGAATAATATACGCGTTATTTTAGCACGGGACTTGATTTTATACGACCTGTTTTTGTCGAAAATTGTCGTCATTTCGTAGGTGTTTTCGACAAAGAAAGTTGCTACGCTTAAGTTGCCGGCAAGAAAAATAATAATCTAGGAGATTAAAACTATGGACGACGAAAACAAGAATTATGACCACACGGTACCTGAGAATGAGATGCAGGAACTCGAGACTCCGGCGAAGACTTCTGAGCAGAAGCCGGGCCAGACGGCTCCGGGCGACAGGAACGAGAAAGCGAATAACCTTAAGGCTCTGGCGGAGAATGCGAGTATCGTGTCTTACGGATTTATCGGGGATCTTAAGACGAACGGACACAACTCTCTCGGAGACCTTATCTTCCGCGACACGATGACGATGATGTGTGCAGCAAGCCTCGCCTCTGAGTCGATCGGCAGAGACAGGTTTACGGATTTCCTGGAGAAGGGCTTCTATGCGACGGGAAGACTCCTGGTATATCTGAACTTCGCGGGAGTACTCAATGTTAACGAGAATGTGCGCGAATCGCTCATTGAGTCGATCACGGGAGTTCACAAGATCTTCGCGGCATCGCTCAGGACTGTACGCAAATCCCAGACGAAGCAGATGAGTCAGCCTGTGATCTGACGGATGGTTTAAACCTGTTTGCAGCGGCGGAGGAAGTTCTTCGCCGCTGTTTTACAAAATAGGATATATACTATATAATTCAATATAGGATATATCCTATATTAAGGAGTATCCTATATGTTGACTATTGAGTTTTATAAGAATGAAAAAGGCGAGATGCCTGTTAAAGCGTATATCGATTCGCTTGATGTAAAGAGACGGGCAAAGGTATTAAGAACGATTGGCTTGTTGAAGAAAAACGGAAAGTTTCTTAAGGAGCCTGAATCGAAATACTTGGAAGATGGAATATTGGAGCTGCGATCTAAGGTAGGAAATGATTTATCCAGAATTCTGTTTTTCTATTGCGAAGGTAATAAGGCGGTTCTGACAAATGGGTTTACAAAGAAGCAACAGAAGACGCCCAGAACTCAGATAGAAAAAGCAAAGAGGTATCGCGCAGATTACTTAAGCAGGGAGGTAAAAAGCAATGGATGATTTTGATTTATATCTTGAAGAACAATTAAAGGATGAAGAGTTTAAGAAAGAATGGGATGCACTCGAACCGGAATTTGCAATAATACAAGCGCTGATTGATGCCAGGATTTCTTCCGGTATGACACAAAAAGAGTTGTCTCACAAGACCGGTATTGCGCAAAGTGATATCAGTAAACTGGAGTGCGGTAATGGCAATCCTTCAATCAAGACATTGCAACGGTTGGCAGAAGGTATGGGGAAGGTATTGAAAATAGAATTTGTTGACCCTGCATATCTGGGATGAAGTATTATTCAGGTTTTATATTTTCCCGTTTAAAGACAACCAACCCTCTGTCGAGGTTAGTGCCGGAAAGATAAAACTCTGCAGGGAATATTTTCGCGTATGATCTGTCGATGTTGAAGATGTGCGCACCATGCTTGTCGCAGTTCTCTTCTGATGCATCCGTTAGCCATACAGCGATGTCAATGCAGTCTTCTCCAAATCTGAGTACGGCAATGTGGGTGATCCCGGGCTCAGTCACCGCATATTCACAGACTTTATTAAGCGTCTCAAGATAAGGGTTAAGAAGATAGTCTTTTACTTGTGCTTCATTGAATAATTTCTTTTCAGTATTCTTCATTTTTGATACCTCCATGAAATAGTACTGATAATGCTTAAGCTGCTGTTTTCGCTTCGCCTGCGGGGTTCATATCGAACTCCCGCGAGACGAGGCTGAAGGTGAATGTTAAGCCGGTCATGCTTGTCAGTTTGTAACAGCCCATAAAGCGCAGGCGTTTTCCGTATGTTGCAGACTCGGGTGCTTCAACAAACACAACGTGCGTATGATGCGGATACAACTTCGGCATGCAATTACGACCCGTGAAGGTCATCTCGATCCGGTCATCGAAGAATTTGGTTTTCCACATTTTGCCTGTGGAATCACGCTTGATCTTCCTGAACAGGACGCGCGGAAATTCCGATGATTCAAAATCTCCATACTGACGTTTTGCAATACGTCCCGGAATGGTCTCCTGAAGAGCACTCATGCTCTGAGTCCAGAAGAAACCGTCTGAATCATCACAGTGAAGACGGAGAACGGAATTGGAGTTCTTGATTTCCATATTTGATACCTCCTTTTATAGAAAGAATCGATACAGATAATCCCGGAATATGGACGGGTGTTATCCAGTTGTCAAACTACGTAGGATAAATATATGAAATCAGAAGCATCCAAGTAAATACTTTTTTACGGCTCGAAAAAAGATGTTCTGAACAGTCCTATTAAAGGGTCTGTTTTTCGAGGCTGATTTTGAAGGATGTCGCTGCGGTTTAAAACGTCGCCTCCCGTTACTACAACATAGGAAAAACAGCGGAGGTGTCCCATGAAGATTATCGATGAATTGGTAAACAGCTACAGCAAGACTCAGAAGCAGATGATAAAAGACAGAACCTATTACAAGATGCAGCTGTGGCGCATCAATGGAGAACTCGAGAGTGATGAGCCCGATATGGAGCAGATAGCGTTTCTCCTGGTAGGTCTTGCCGCCGGAATGAAGCTCGGCGTCGAGATACCGACATCCGTTTACTGCGAAGACGGGGAGACGGAAGTCTATACCATGAAAGACATTTCAGGCAAAAGGTGGATCCCCATGTTCACCAGTGCGGACGAACACGACGAGAATGTGGACGTCTCCATGAGCATCCCGCTCGAGCGACTCGTCCGCGAAGCATACTACCGCGACGACATCGATGGCCTCGTCATCGACCCGTTCTCCGAGGGCTTCACCGTCACCAAAAAGCAGCTGAAGTTTGTGCTGGAGTTTTATGGGGCGTGAAAGGTGATATTAACAAAATTATCAATATATTTGCGAAGAAAGAACATGATGTCACTTTGTTATTTCTTCCCAATATTATTGTAAAGAAAAGCCACGGAGTGCTCCGTGGCTAAGTCTCAAACGATCAGTAGAATGCATCATTTATCTATTCGGTGCCTTTTAGAATACTCATTCGCAGCATTAATCAATACAACGCCTTGGGGTTTATAGACTTTTTCGTAATTCTCTTTAAATGTATTATAACGCTTGCGTTTTAAATTCTTATCTTCTTCTTTAAGTATTCGGCATATCACTATACTGTCCAGAATCTTTTTAACACTATCATGGTTCAAATCTTTCTTGGGTATTTCGTCCAACTGATTCAGTATTTCTTTAATTGAAATGATATGTTCATCGTGAAAGACGGATTTGAATTCTACTTTCTCGCCTTTCTTAAATACTTTGGTCTCTCTAGGCGTTTTTTCGGCACCGACATACCGAGGAAGTTTATAATCCTGTTTCATAAGAAATTTATCTGTATAAACAAAATTCCATATGTTTTCATCTGATATTTGATCCCAAAGTGCTTTCGCTTTTTTAGATATGTAATAATTCTTTTCCGGGATAGCATATTGTCTTACAATTTGGCCCAATAAATAATGGGCACCTCTGATGCATGAAGTTCCATCGACAACGGAATTACGCTCGGTTTTATGGACTTTGATTAAAGCTATAATAAAATCTAAACATATATCGTTCTGCATGGTATACCTCCACAATAACAATATAGAAAATTATAACAAAGATTAAATTAAACATATATGAATGACTTTGAGTGTAGTGTTTTGATGATTATATTTATTTTAGTTGTTTTATAACTCCTGTTGTGGTGTACTAATAATAGTACTGTGCGACAGGAGGTTTTTATGCCTAATACTGAGTATTCCAAGCTGAAACTACTTTATCTTTATCATTACTTCAGGACGCATGTTGACTCTGAGACGATCGACGGCGGGGCGACGATGGGTTCGATGCTCGCGTACCTTAATGAGAAGACCGGAGCGGAGTTTGAACGTAAGTCCGTTTACTCCGACATCGCGCGCCTGAATCAGTTCGCGCGTTCGATGGGATTCTGCGATGAGGCTGACGATTGGATCACGCTTGAAGGAAAGATGTATTACCGCGGACAGATCCAGGGGGATCTTACGTCCGATGAGGCGAAGCTCCTTGTTGATGCGATCAACGCCTCCGACTTCGTCGACAGCGGTCTTACAGAGAAGATCAAGGCGCTGTATCCGGCATACTTCAAGAAAGAATACAACTCCATCGTCCCTCACGACGGCAAGATGGGACATAAGACCATGATGATGATCAACATCATCAGAAGTGCGATCGACGACAACCTTGAGTTGTCTTTCGAGTACGGCTATCAGGTCGCATCCGGCATCCGCGGCGCATCTTTAAAGAGCGTTTCGCCCCTCGGACTCGACTTCAAGAACTCGCACTATTACCTCTATGCGATCGACAACGAATATGTGAAGGAAGGTGCTAAGCCCCGGGACGCGATCAAGTCTTACCGACTCGACAGAATGAGAAGGGTAACTCTCGGCTCTGCCAAGAAATACGTCACCATGAAGGGCGACAAGGACGAGATCCTCAAAAGTTATGCGAAGGACTCGATCGGCGCTTATACATATAAGAATAACGAGGACAGATTTATTCAGATAACTTTAAGAAGCAACGATACCAAGATGCTTCTCAAGGCTTACTCCGAGATCTCGGAGAAGCTCAAGACCAAGCTCATCTCGGACAAGTTCGACAGCGGCGAGGTCAAGTTCGGCGTTACTGCCGCGCTCGTCCCGACGTTCTTCCAGGAGCTTTTCCTCGTGTCGATGTATAAGGACGTCACCATGACCATCGACGACGAAGAAGTTAAGAAGAAGTTCAGGGAGCACCTTACGAAGGCGGAGTCGGAGTGCAGGTAAGCCCGTCTGTTAATTGCATTAAGGGTGCAATCGTTTTATAATTCATAGGTTTAAAAGAAAAGGAGTATTTATATATGGAACCTCTCGGCTTAAATGAGATTAGAGAAAGATACCTGTCATTCTTCGAGTCCAAGGGACACTTGAGACTTCCGTCGTTCTCGCTTGTACCTCAGAACGATCCTTCAATCCTTCTGATCAACGCGGGTATGACACCTATGAAGCCGTACTTCACCGGAGCCGAGACACCTCCGAGAAAGAGAGTCACGACATGCCAGAAGTGCATCCGTACTCCCGATATCGAGAACGTAGGCCACACATCAAGACACGGCACATACTTCGAAATGCTCGGTAACTTCTCATTCGGCGATTACTTCAAGGATGAAGTTATTCCGTGGGCCTGGGAGTTCCTTACTGAGAATCTTCAGATCGAGCCCGAGAAGCTCTATCCTTCAGTATTCATCGAGGACGATGAGGCTTATGCGATCTGGAGAGACAAGATCGGCGTACCCGAAGAGAGGATCGTAAGACTCGGCAAGGAAGATAATTTCTGGGAGCATGGTACAGGTCCCTGCGGCCCCTGCTCTGAGATCTACTTCGACAGAGGAATCGAGCACGGATGCGGCAAGCCCGACTGTAAGCCCGGCTGCGAGTGCGACAGATTCGTAGAGATCTGGAACCTCGTTTTCTCACAGTTCGACCGTCAGGAGGACGGTTCTTACCTCCCGCTTAAGCAGAAGAACATCGACACCGGTGCAGGTCTCGAGAGAGTTGCCTGTGTTATGCAGGGCGTAGACAACCTTTTCGAGGTAGATACCGTAAGAAGAATTCTCGACACTGTCTGCCAGATCGCAGGCAAGACATATAACGCGAACCACGATGACGACGTTGCTATCCGTGTTATCACGGACCACATGAGATCCTCCACCATGATGATCTCCGACGGCGTTCTTCCTTCCAACGAGGGCAGAGGCTACGTCTTAAGAAGACTCATGAGAAGAGCTGCAAGATTCGGCCGTCTCCTCGGCATCGAGAGACTGTTCCTGACAGAAGTTGCAGAAGTCGTTATCGACCAGAACAAGGATGCATATCCCGACCTTGCTGCAAGACATGACTACATCATGAAGATAATCGCTCTCGAGGAGGAAGCTTTCCACAGAACTGTTGCTTCAGGAACAGAGATCCTCAACGAGATGATCGAGAATGCGAAGAAGGAAGGCAAGGCTGAGCTTGCAGGTGAGGATGCTTTCAAGCTTCACGATACATACGGCTTCCCTCTCGATCTTACCAAGGAGATAGCAAAGGACGCCGGACTTTCCGTAGATGAGGAAGGCTTCAAGGCTTCCATGAAGAAGCAGAAGGATGCTGCAAGAGCTGCAACCAAGGAGAAGGTCGATACCGCATGGGGCGGAACGGCTCTTCCTTCCGAGGTAACAGCCGATACATCCGTTACTGAGTACTTAGGCTACGATTCGCTCGACTGTGATGCGAAGATCCTCCATATCATCAAGAAGGACGAAGAGGGCAACCTGTTCTCCGAGGATGAGGCGTTCAGCGGCGACGAAGTGATCATCATTCTCGATAAGACTACGGCTTATGCAACGATGGGCGGTCAGATCCACGACGACGGTGCCATCGAGGGTGACGGCTTCAAGGCTGTCATCAAGTCAGTCGAGAAGGATTCATCCGGTAAGTATCTCCATACTGTATCCGTAACAGAGGGTACTGCCAAGAAGGGCAATACCGTTACCGTTAAGGTATGCAAGAAGACAAGACTTTCAATTGCACGTAACCATACGGCTACACATATGCTTCTCGCTGCATTGAGATCAGTTCTCGGAACGCACGTCGAGCAGGCAGGTTCATTCGTAGGTTCCGACAGATTAAGATTCGACTTCAACCACTTCCAGGCAATGACCGAGGAAGAGATCGAGAAGGTTGAGTCAATCGTAAATGACGTAATACTTCAGGATCTCCCCGTTATCACAAAGGAGATGAGCATCGATGAGGCTAAGAAGCTCGGCGCTATCGCGATCTTCGGTGAGAAGTACGGAGAGAGGGTAAGAGTTGTATCCGTAGGCGACTTCGAGAACGCTTTCGACCTCGAGTTCTGCGGCGGTACACATCTTAAGTCCACGGCTCAGGCAGGTCAGTTCAGGATCGTATCCGAGACGGGTATCGCTTCCGGTACAAGAAGAATCGAGGCTGTTACGGGTGCAAAGTGCTACGAGATGGCTAAGGCAGACAGAGCTCTGATCAAGGAGACTGCTTCTGCACTCAAGGTTAACCACGACCAGATCGCCGAGAAGAGCGCTTCAGTTCTTGCCGAGCTCAAGGCTTCACAGAAGGAGATCGCTTCCATGAAGAAGGCTGCTGCCGGTAACTTCGCTGATGAGGCGGTTGCCAAGGCAATTGAGATCAACGGCGTAAGCGCTGTTATTGCCGAGTGCGATGCAGAGGATGCACCTGCGCTTCGTGATACAGCTGATAAGATCAGAGACAAGTTCGCTGATAAGGCTGCTGTCGTATTCCTTGCAAGTAATGTAGGCGGTAAGGTTCTGTTCACGGCTATGGCTACCAAGGATGCCGTTGATAAGGACGCTCACTGCGGTAACATCATCCGCGAGGCTGCGAAGATCTGCGGCGGCGGTGGCGGCGGAAGACCCGACATGGCTCAGGCGGGCGGTAAGGACGCAAGCAAGCTCGGCGAAGCTCTGAAGGCTGTCGAGGACGTTCTTAAGGATCAGATCGGAGGATAATAGTATGTGTTTGTTCTGCGACATCATCGAGGGCAAGATCCCTTCAACAAAGGTTTATGAGGACGAGAAAGTTCTGTGCTTCAGAGATATCAATCCCGTTGCACCCACACACGTTCTCGTTGTTCCCAAGAAGCACTTCGATGACATCATCGATATCTCTAAGGCTGACGACGGCGCCGAGTATCTCGGTGCTGTCTCCAAGGCAATTGCCAAGGTTGCCGAGATCGACGGTCTGGGTAACGGCTTCCGCGTTATCAACAACTGCGGCGAGGACGGCGGACAGACAGTTAAGCATGTACACTTCCACGTCATCGGAGGCGTTAAGCTCACGGAGAAGATGATTTGAATTCCGGACTGACGGAACTTGAGAAAAGGACATTATTATACCTGAACTTCAGAGGTGAGGCTTCTGAAGAACAGCTCACTATGGTACGTAAAGCGATCGACGAGGTAAAGTCGGTCGCTCGTCCTGTTTTTACGGTCAAATACTATAAGATTGACGAGTGTCCGATAGACCTGTCTTTTAACAGTCTGCAGACGATGTTTGAGAAGGGCGGATCCGACTCGGTGGCGTTCCTTGTGTCGACGCTGGGCGTATCGGTTGACCGCAGGATAGACAGACTTAAGGACTCTGATCCTGCGAAAATGGTGCTTTTCGACGCGGCTTCGAACGCGTACATCGAAGAGGTGACCAACGAATATCAGAAGAAACTCGGACTTAAGTCGCAGACATTCCGCTTCGCTCCCGGTTACGGCGACGTGCCGTTGACTTTACAAAGACAAATATTCGACAACATCCCCGAGATCTCGAAGATGGGTCTTACCCTGGACGACGGCTGCCTCATGCACCCGTTCAAGTCCATGACTGGCATCATCGGTTTTGTCAGTTGATTAAGTTTTGTGGTATTCGATGGTGATGAAGGGTAAGTCCTTCGCTTTATCCTGAACAAGAAAATCTATCAGTCTGTATGCGGGACCGGTCGGATGTGTCCTTCCGCGCTCCCAAGCTTCGACAGTTTTTATCGATACCCCGAGATAGTCAGCAAATACGCGCTGAGTCATACCTGCGTCCATTCTGATTTGCCTGATCTGTTCGTTGTCATATTCTTTGACAGGATCGATCTTATAAGTGAATACGCGTGCTGAACCTTTACCCTCGGCAAAGTCGATAGCCTGATTAAGTCCTTCTTTTAAGTCTTCGAAAAGAGTTGCCATTTATTCGTTCCTCCTATTCCGTTCTGCATCACGAAGTGTTTTCACGAGTTTGCGCAGAACCTTTTTCTCTTCGTCACTGAGATTCTCCTGCTCTTTCTTTTTGAATGCTGTGATGAGGTAAGTAACCTCATATTCTTCAAAGTCTGTATAGCATACTCTCACGCTTCCGCTTTTACCTTTGTTTTCGAGAGGGAAACGAACCTTTCTTATTCCACCTGTACCTTCAATAACAGGACCTGATTCAGGATCCTTCAGCAACATGATCTGCAATCTGCGCAGATCTTTGTCAGTTAGTCCTATCTCTGACCAACGCTTGGTGAAAAGCGGCACTTCAATAAAAGTTCTTTTCATACTGTTCTATCCCCTTGATCTATAATTGATAATACACCCTATAATGTAGGGTGTCAAAATGTTGTCAGATGAAGAGCATAAATGTGATAAACTATCGCCATGGCTAAGAAGAATATAAGAGAAATATTAGGTAAAGAGTTCCTGGTGCTTGACGGCGGATTCGGGTCGCAGCTGCAGGAGAGGGGAGTGCCGGCGGGCACAAACAGTGCGGATATCAATATCGATAATCCGGAGCTCGTCGTTGCTATACATACCGACTATATCAATGCCGGAACGAATGCGATCATCACGAACACATTCGGCGCGGACAGATTCCATATAACTGATAAAGAGAAATTAGAGAAGAGCATCGTTGCTGCCTGTAAGAACGCGGTCAAAGCCGCATCGCAGGCTGATAAGGATGTTTATGTCCTCTACGATATCGCACCTACGGGAAAGCTTCTGAAGCCTCTGGGAGACCTCGACTTCGAGGATGCCATCGAAGCATTTAAAGATCAGGTCGTCTGGGCGCGCGATTATGTAGACGGATTCATTATCGAGACCATGACTGACCTTCATGAGGTCAAGGCTGCGATACTTGCAGTCAAGGAGAATACGGATAAGCCTCTTATCTGCTCCGTTACTTTCCAGGAGAACGGCAATATGCTCACGGGCGCATCTCCCGAACAGGCGGTCGCACTCATTGAAGGGCTCGGTGCAGATGCGGTAGGCGTTAACTGCGCATTGGGCCCCGAGGAGCTTGAGCCGATTATACTGAAGATGCTCAAGACCGCGCGTATCCCCATGACCGTCGAGCCTAATGCGGGACTTCCGAAGTTCAGGGACGGTGAGACTTACTACGACGTAGGACCCGATGAATTCTCTGACTACATAAGAAAGTTCGCGGAAGCGGGTATCTCCGGCTTCGGAGGCTGCTGCGGTACGACACCTGCACACATAAAGGCAAGCTGCGAAAAGACAAAGGACCTGAAGGTTAACTTCGCTCCCGGTCCCGAAGTCGCACGTGTATGCGGAACTACGACACTTGTTGAATTCACTAACAGAGTCATAAGATGCGGCGAGCGTCTTAACCCTACGGGTAAGAAAAAGATGAAGCTCGCACTTGCAGAGGGAAGACTCTACGACATCGTCGACGAAGGTATCGCCCAGGTCGAGGCGGGTGCCGATGTGCTTGACGTAAACGTCGGCGTTCCCGGCATCGATGAGACCGCTGTCATGTGCGAGCTCGTAACCGATCTTCAGGAGGTTATAGACCTTCCTTTGCAGATCGACTCGTCCAATCCCGAGACGCTCGAGAAGGCCTGCCGTATCTATAATGGTCTGCCGCTTATTAACTCGGTTAACGGCAAGAAGGAAGTAATGGATGCGGTCTTCCCGATAGTAAAGAAATACGGCGGTACGGTCATCGGACTTTGTATCGATGAGGATGGTATACCGCCGACTGCCGAGAAGCGATTCGCGATCGCGCAGCGCATTATTGATGAAGCCGCCAAGTACGGCATCTCGCATAAGAGAATCGTCATCGACTCGTTGGTTCTTACCGCGAGTGCGCAGCAGAAGGAAGTAATCGAGACAGCAAAGTGCGTAGGTCTCGTTACCGACAGACTCGGCTGCCCGACGGCTCTCGGACTATCGAATGTATCGTTCGGCCTTCCGAACAGACCTCTTATCAACAGAACGTTCCTCGTAATGGCGCTCTACGCGGGACTTAAGCTTCCTATCCTGAATCCTCTCGATAAGGAGCTCATGGGCGCGATCGATGCCTTTGAGGTCCTGAATTACTCTGACGTTAACGCTGAAGACTACATAAGCCGTCATGTGAATGACGTTGTCGCGAAGCCGGGTAGCGCACCTGCTCCCGGAGCTCCCGCTGAAGGTCAGGCTCCTTCCGATGCCGAGCTCGAGGGTAAGTCCCCTCTGTTCAAGGCGATCGTTAAGGGGCAGAAGCATCAGGCGGTAGATGCGGTTAAGCAGATGGATATCGCGCCTTTGGAGATCGTATCCGATCACCTCGTTCCCGCTCTCGATAAGGTAGGACGCGACTACGATAAGGGAGTCATATTCCTGCCGCAGCTTATGGTGTCGGCAGAGACCTCGAAACTTGTTTTCGATGAGATCAAGGACAAACTCGTGTCGAACGACGGTCCTTCCAAGGGCTGCGTTGTCATCGCCACGGTGCAGAATGACGTCCACGACATCGGCAAGAATATCGTGAAGGTCGTGCTCCAAAGCTACGGCTTCGATGTAATCGACTTGGGTAAGGACGTGCCGCCCGAGGTCGTATGCGACGCGTGCCGTGAGCATAACCCGATCGCGGTGGGACTGTCGGCTCTCATGACCACGACCGTGGTATCGATGGAAGAGACCATAAAGATGATGCACGAGCAGGGCATCACGGTCCCGACTTTCTGCGGCGGCGCTGTCGTCACGCAGGATGTTGTCGAGAAGATCGGCGGCGACTACTATGCGGCCGACGCGATGGAGTCCGTGCGCATCTGCGAGAAACTGAGCGAAAAGTAAACAAAGGAAAGAAAGATAATGACAAGACTTCGTGCCAAGAGACATATTCCCGAGAGAATGGAAGCATGCAAGGAACTGTGGTTCCAGTTCCCGGCTGCCAACAAAGGCAAGTGGAGAGAAGTGTGCGGATTCCCCGACGAATGTGAGCTTTTCCTTGAGATAGGCTGCGGCAAAGGCAAGTTCTGCACAGAGACCGCGACGGCAAACCCGCAAGCACTTTACATTGCACTCGAGCGTGAGTCTTCGGTAATACTTGCGGCTATCGAGAAGACGAAGGAGCTCGGGATTAAGAACCTTTTCTTCGTTAATGCCGATGCCAAGAATCTTCTCGAGTATTTCGAGGAGAACGAGGTCGACCGTATCTACTTAAATTTCTCGGATCCCTGGACGCGCAAGAAGAAGCCCAAGAGAAGACTTACTTACAGAGATTTCCTTAAGGTCTATGAGACTGTCATGAAGCCCGGCGGGGAAGTAAGATTCAAGACGGACAACACGCTGCTGTTCGAGTTCTCCGTCGGTGAGTTTACCGAGTGCGGGTTTACATTGTCCGAGGTTACGCGCGACCTTCATAACAGCGAGTGGAACGAGGGCAACGTCAGGACCGAGTTCGAGCAGAAGTTTGCTGACGAGGGGATCCCGATAAAGCGTCTGGTAGCGACTTCGAATAAGAAATAAAGCAAACGAAAAGGGAGCATCAATGTGATGCAGAAAAAACCAATGTTCAGGGGAGAACATCGGTTTTTCTGTGGAATTTACTAATTGTCAAAACTAAGGATTACTTGATAATTCTGATCGTTCCGAAGAAGAGAACAGGCTTCGCGATGCCCTTGCAGGCATTAACGATAGCGATGATCTGGCATACGAATACGAAGATGTCCCAAGCCCAGCCGACGAACGGGATGACCGCGCCTGCAAGACCGAACAGGAACAGGACGAGACCCTCGTTGCAGTAGAATCTTAAGTAATCGGAGCGCTCTCCGTTGACGTCACCTCCGAAATAAGCGAGGATAACGCCCATGATGCCGCCGAACACAGCGAAAATACCGAGGAATTTGTCTAGAATGTGGACGGGAGAAGGGTATACTGTTGTCTGGTTTTCCATATGAAATACTCCTTATTAATAATAATAAATAGAATATACCGCGTCCGGACAAAACAAAAATCGTTTTGCCCATTTGTAAAGAGAAGTTATTAATTTCGGGGGCAAATACCGCAATATTACCGCCAATTTACAATCATGTTTATTGTAAATGGCCAAACATCGTTGTATGATTTTACCGTGCGTTAAAAACACGTGAATAACTAGTTATTTTCAGGAGGAAATTTCAAATGGCAGTTAAAGTTGCGATTAACGGTTTCGGTCGTATCGGTCGTCTTGCTTTCAGACAGATGTTCGGTGCTGAGGGTTACGAGGTAGTTGCTATCAACGATCTTACAAAGCCTTCCATGCTCGCTCACCTTCTCAAGTATGACACAGCTCAGGGCGGTTACGCTGGTGTAATCGGCGAGAACAAGCACACAGTTACTTCCGACGACGAGGCTAACACAATCACAGTTGACGGCAAGACTCTTCAGATCTATAAGGAAGCTGATGCAAACAATCTCCCTTGGGGTGAGCTCGGTGTAGACGTTGTTCTCGAGTGCACAGGTTTCTATACATCCAAGGAGAAGTCCATGGCTCACATCAATGCAGGTGCTAAGAAGGTTGTTATCTCCGCTCCTGCCGGAAACGATCTCCCTACAATCGTTTACAATGTTAACCACACAACACTTACAAAGGACGATAAGGTTATTTCTGCAGCTTCCTGCACAACAAACTGCCTCGCTCCTATGACAAAGGCTCTTAACGACTATGCTCCTATCCAGAGCGGTATCATGACAACTGTTCACGCTTACACAGGTGACCAGATGATCCTCGACGGTCCTCAGAGAAAGGGTGACCTCCAGAGAGCAAGAGCTGGTGCTGCTAACATCGTACCTAACTCCACAGGTGCTGCTAAGGCTATCGGCCTCGTAATCCCTGAGCTCAACGGTAAGCTCATCGGTGCTGCTCAGAGAGTTCCTACAGCTACAGGTTCCACAACAATCCTCCACGCTGTTGTTAAGGGTGAGGCTACAGTTGAGGGCATCAACGCTGCTATGAAGGCTGCTGTTACAGAGTCCTTCGGTTACACAGAGGAGAAGCTCGTTTCTTCCGATATCATCGGTATGAGATACGGTTCCCTCTTCGATGCTAACCAGACAATGGTTTCCAAGATGGATGACGGCAACTCTCTCGTTCAGGTTGTTGCTTGGTACGACAACGAGAATTCTTACACATCTCAGATGGTAAGAACAATCAAGTACTTCGCAGAGCTCGGCTAATTAACAGCTTAAGTAAAGTGAATACGGATCCCCCGGTTTATGCCGGGGGATTTTTATGCATCGGGAAGGATCGTTGACAGCGGATAAACTGCGTGGTAGACTTCCTGCTACAACTTGATATGTGTTATCGGAGCCGGTGCTTTGATAGAAATGCAGATTATGGGTCAGGTTTTTTATGCCCGTTTGCGTTCCTGTCAAAGCATCGGCTTTTTGCTGTGTTTTCTGACAGGTCAGAACCTTGACAACTGCATACGCAGACACCGATAAGATCCGGCCGGGGAAGCCAAGCCATGATCCTCATACCTGATGAGGGGAGCGGGCCAAGGTTTATAAGGTTGTCTGTGGCAAGAACAAAGGAATAAAGGGTAAAACACATATCAGGAGGTATATATGTCAGTGATTAAAGAATCGATATTTAACAGCAAATTAAGCGGAATCTGCCTGGATTTCAGTAAGGGTTCGGCAGCCGGGAACTTTGATTCCATGCTTCGTAAGATATACAGGACTATGTGTCTGTTGGCCGAGACTTTTAATGAAGGTGAATTCATCGGATTGGAAGCTACGGTATCTGACGGGAAAGTCAGGGTATTCACAAGTCCCGACCTTCTAATAGAGACGGCAGATCTCGAGTGGATGTTCGGTAATTATGCGGATATCTGCAATGTTCCGGACGGGGAAGAAGCTGTCCCGTTCGCACAGGACCGTTTTGTTTATACATTAAAGCACATCGACGATATGTGCGACGATGACACATGGGGGCCGACAGACGGTGAGATAAATGACATGGTCGATATTCTGGTACAGCTCAAAGCCGTGATCCGTGTTGCAGTCGGATCTTCCCGGTGCGGTCCGCGGTTCTGCAAGTTTTTTATAAGTATTCCGCAGAAGATGCCGATCAGACTTGAGGCTTCTTTTATTAAAGTTTTCGAAGAGTATACGGCAGTGGGTGCGGACGACACGGATTGTATGGAAGAACGTCATTTTATTCACCTGGCGGATACTCTTCTTACTCCGGTGTTATTACGGTTTGCAGGGCTTCCGGCAGATGAGATCTCTATTGAAGATCTTGATTTCAGAACCCGTACTTATAACAGTCTCAAAAGAGCCGGGATCATTACACTGCAGCAGATCGCGCATATGAGCGAGAAGGAACTTGCGGGCGTGCGTAATCTTGGTATGGCCGGCATCGAGGAGATAAAGAGCAGACTTAAAAAGTACGGCGTATATCTTAAGAAGGAGACCCTCGCGAAAAGGAAAGTTCATCGTGAGGAGCTGGACGATCTTATCGGACTTGATGACGTTAAGGCTCAGGTAAAAAGGATAGCGGCTTTTGCAAGAATGCAGAAGGAAATGTCACCCGAATCAAAGGATCGGCTCTCTATCGCTCTTAATATGGAGTTTGTCGGCAATCCCGGTACCGCTAAGACCACGGTCGCGAGGATCGTCGCGGGAATGTTTCACGAGATGGGACTTCTTTCCACGGATGAATGCGTCGAAGTGGGGCGCGCCGATCTTGTCGGACGTTATACCGGAGAGACCGCGATCAAGGTCAAAGAGGTGTTTGAGAAGGCGGCAGGGAAGGTGCTTTTCATAGATGAAGCATATTCGTTGTGTGAATATGAGCGCGGCGGATACGGTGACGAAGCGATAAATACCATCGTTCAGGAAGTCGAGAATAAGCGCGATGACATGGTGGTTATATTCGCGGGGTATCCTGATGAGATGGAGGAGTTCATTGACAGGAATCCCGGGTTAAGATCAAGGATCCCGTTCAGGATAGAGTTTAAAGATTATTCGGCAGAACAGCTGGTTCAGATTGCCGAATACGAAGCGGCAAGAAGAGGGTTCTCCTTAGATGACGGATCGCGCGCCAAAGTGACGGATATCTGTTCGGAGATAAGCGGGAATCCTTCGGCGGGCAACGGCAGATTCTGCAGAAATCTTGTGGAGAACGCCATCCTCAATTATGCCGAGCGTGTATACGGAGATAAGGGAACGGAAGGCGGCGACTGTGTGCTTTCTTCCTCGGACATATCAGTGCCTTCGGGTATTAAGACCAAAGAGCAAAGAACGTTCGGATTCAGATCTGCATGAAAACAGTGTGACCTTTTGGGTTATGTTCTCGTCTGTAAGATACATCGAGAACTGCGGTGCATACATCGTAGGCGGAGAGGTCGACGGCGTTACACTCTACGGCATCATGAATGATGACGGAGAAGAATTCACGGGACTTATCTATGACGGCGCTTACTACGATCTGGGAATGACGGAGGACGAGTCCGGACACTTCTACATGACAACATATACGGACGGCATCCTTCACGTAACAACATATGAAGATGATCTTGTGATCACAGATGACGACATTGATATCACAATTGATGAGGATGCGTTGCCTTACACATTCACTAACCTTGGTGTCTGCCATATGGCTATGAACGGCGCTCTTATCAGAGACTGCGATGAGTTCTATCCTCATAACGTTCTTATTGATGTTGAGACGGGTGAAGTGCTTCACGACTTCGCAGACTCGTTCGGTGATGAGATTATCTTCGGTGACTACATCATCGATGCAGACAGGATCAGGGATACAGTACAGATCTATGATTATGACGGAGAATTGGATTCCGACTGCTCTGATGCAACAGGCATTTTGCTCAATGATTACAGATATGCCATTGCTTTCGACGGTTATCTCTCCGGAAGATTCAGCAGCGGCTGGGGCGGCAACATTATCTTCGTATCGTTCAGCCGTGATACGATCACCAACGTCATGAACGGTGCTGTCATGGCTGTAAATGACGACTGCTTCTACTCGCATGAGAGAGATTACATCTTCGCTGATGATATCAGCAACGGCAATCTTTCCGAGCATCACTGGTATCTGTATGACAACGAGTTTAATCTCCTTCTCACGGGTGATGATTACGGCGATGTTCTCTATGATGCTTTTACCGACGACATGTATGTCAGCGAGTATTCAGACGGAGTCACGACGATCTACTCTCTTGATACTTATGAGCCTGTGCTTGAGGTTGAGGGAAGATTCTCTATCAGGATAATGAACGGCGAATTCCTTCTTACAGGCACCGACGAGGTCATGCTCTTTGATAACAGCGGGGAGCAGCTCTTCTCATCTGCGGTCAGCCACTGATCTGACTCATGTAATTTAATGCATCGAAAAGGGCCGCCCGGGAAGGCGGCCCTCATTAATTGTTTAAGTAAATGACTATCAGTACTTGGGCTCGAGCAGTCCGTAGTTACCGTCGTTTCTCTTATATACAACACATACGGAATCTGTATCTGCGTCGAGGTAAACGAGGAAGTCGTGTCCCAACATTTCCATCTGGAGGATAGCATCCTCGGAAGTCATCGGTCTTAACTCGAAAGTCTTATGACGTGTGATCTTCGACTCTTCGGGTGCATCCGTTGTATAGTCGAAGTCGGAACCGTTATCTTCTTCGAGGTAATTAGCAATCTGAGGATATTCCTTCTTCTTCTTGAGGAACTTCGTCTTCTGACGTCTGATCTGTGACTCGAGCTTATCAATTGCTCTGTCGACTGCCGTAAGGATCTCTTCATCACGAGCCTCTGCTCTGTATACCTTGTTGTCGAGCTTCATCGTGATCTCGACTACCATCAGTGAGCCTTCGGGTCTGATACGTACATTGAAAGATCCTTCTTCTCCAAAGTACTTGTCAAATTTTCTCATCTTATCGGAGATCTTGCCTTCGAGCCTCTCACCGATCCTGATGCCTTTACCCTGTGTAGTGATCTTCATGAAATCACATCCTTCCTATGAGGTTCTAAGGATTTTCATCCTGATTTAATTATAAGGATAAAAATATTAACTTACTGTAAAGGTATCAATTATTCTGAATATTCGCTTCAAAATCATGTATAATGACGTTGTCAGAAAAAGAGAATATCGGAGGTTTTTGATATGGCATTATTTGATCCCAAGGCGAAGATTATTTCCGGCTATCAGAGGGCCATCGATGATCGATCTTCTTCGATCCGTAAGTACTATGATGAGATCGGTAAGCTCTATTACGATCAGTACAAGGACATGAACGTTGATAATACTAAGGATATCAATACACGCTGTGAGGCTATTACCAGACTGAGCAACGAGATCGAGGACTATAAGCTTAAGATCCTGTTCGAGAAGGGATTGAAGAAGTGTCCGAACTGCGGTACTGAGAACAGTCTCGAGTACGGTTTCTGCTTCAAGTGCGGAACTAAGTTCGATGAGGATTCTTCCAAGGAACCCAAGACAGACTTCGAGGAGGCTGAGGCTAAGCTCGAAGAAGCAAAGCAGGAAGAGGCCGCTGAGGAAGCTGCCGAGGAGCCTGCAGAAGAGGCTTCCGAGGAATCCGAGGAGAAGGCGGAAGAGTAATTCTTTGCTGATTGAAATTTACAGAGCCGTGTACGTAAGTGCACGGCTTTTTTCGTGCCGTGTTTTTTGTCACCGAAAATCAAGTTTTAGGAATTCTGTGACCCAAAACACGCACGTTTGGTCACGTTTTTCCAAATATAAGAATTCTGTGACCCAAATGGAGCAAATTACGTCACCAAATTCTCATTCTGAAGTTTTTGTGACCAAAATGAACTCAATTTGGTCACGGAATTTCAGATTTAAGTATTCCGTGACAAGCGGGATGTCATTTCAATGATAAAACTGTGCAGAACGCCTCGAAAATGTCTGAATGAGAAGAAGTGATGAATATACGGCCGCTGAGGTTGTCTTTAATGTAAGAAACAACCTTGGCGGCGTTGTCGTCGTCGAGGCCCGTGAGAGGTTCGTCCATGATGAGCACGTCGGAAGGGGAAAGACTCGCGCGTACGATCTCGACGCGGCGCCTGGTTCCTCCTGATAAGTCGCGGACTTTCTTTCTGAGTTCTTCAGAAGGAATCAGCGAGTTAAGATTCGAGTAGATATCGTCATCTGATACTTCGCGTGCGGCAAGCTTTATGTTGGATACGGCGTCGAGTTTATCGATAAGGCGGATCTCCTGGAAAACCGGCGCGAAGCGCACGCTCTCGCGGGAGATTCCTTCGAAGATGATCTCGCCCGAATCGGGCTTCTCGAGTCCCGTGATTATGCGAAGTAAAGTCGTCTTGCCGATGCCGGATTCACCTTCGATAACAACAGGCGCATCTGAGATGAACTCGTAACAGAAGTTATCGAGCACCTTCCTGCCGTCATATGACTTACATATGTTGTTAAGTATTATCTTCATGCGGCAGACACCTTTTTTAATATGAGCGAGACAGCCTTTTCGAAAAGGTAGGCGAGTATTACCGCGCAGAATGTCCATGCGAACAGATCGGCAGTGGCAAGCGAGATCTTGCTAAGATATAGGCCGTTACCGATCGAGTGCAGGGGACGTCCGATTACTTCGGCTGCGATGCCGCTCTTGAAAGCCATTCCGGAGCTTATGAGGATCGCGCTCTGAAGGTGCGAGAGGACCTGCGGGAAGTAGATATAGCGTGCCTTATCAATGAATCTGAATCTGAACAATCTTCCCATCTCGATAAGCGTCGACGATGATGCCTCAAGACCCGAGAGCATGTTGTGATAGATCATTGGGAAGACCACGAGTGCGCTTATGACGGTGGCAAGCGACGATGCTCCCGCCCAGATGATGACAATGATAACGAAGCTTGCGACAGGGATGGATTTGATGACCGAGACCGGCGGTGTGATGAACTCGCGGAAGAGCTTAAAGCGGTACGACAGACTTGCGAAAAGCACGCCGAATAAAAGCCCCAGAACAAAGCCCAGTGTGATCTTAAGAAATGAATAAAGTATCGACAGCCAGAATGAAGATGTGGCCGCGAGTGTGCACAGTGCGAGCAAAGATTCGTAAGGTCCTGCAAGTAAAATGCTGTTGTGGACGAGCACGGAAGCGCCCTGCCACAACAGCAGCCAGAATACTGTTATAAGTACTTTTCTTACAGTACCTTTATTCAAACCTTTATCCCACGTGATAGAAGTCGTCGCCCGGCATAGCACCGCCTACGGCCTGAGGGTTCGCATCGTAAAGTGTCTGCAGATAGCCTTCAAGATCGGTTCTCATCTGAGCGCCTGCAACGCAGTCGATGTTGCAAAGAGGGATGGCTCTCTGTGCGATCGGAAGAGCACCGACGATACCTGCGTCTACAACGAGCTGTGCTGTTGTCTCGAGGTCTGTGTTGCAAAAAACTACGCTGTTGTGGTGATCAACGATGAAGGAAGTGACAGCGTCCGGATGCTGATCAAGGAACTCTTTTCTTACGACAGTAACGCCTGTTACGAGACGGGAATCGGAAACGTCGCTCCATGCCTCATCGAGTGAGAATGCGATATTCATGCCCTCGATCTGAACCATGGCAGCTGTAGCTGCAGGCTGGGGGAGAACTGCGATCTGGGAAGGATCTTCCTGAAGGGAAGCGATTACCTCAGAACCTTCTGTCTTAAAGTCGAGTGTGCAGTCGGTAACGCCGTACTGCTCGAGAAGGTAGTTCATGGCATATTCGGGGGTAGCACCCTGACCTGTTGTGATTACCGTCTTTCCCGAAAGATCGGAAACGGAAGTGATCGAAGGATCTGTCGTGATGCAGTAAAGAACGCCGTATGTGTTGATGTCGATAACCTGAATGCCGCCTTCAGTGCGGTTGTAGAGGATTGATGCGAGATTAGCGGGGATGAGCGCGATATCGAGGTCGCCTGCATTAAGGGATGCTGCGATCTCATCGGGCTGTGTTGCTATAGTAAAGTCATAGGAATTATTCGTATCCATCGTATCGTTCATCATGTTGATGATACCGATAGTAGTAGGTCCCGACAGGGATCCGATGCGGATCGTAACGTCGTCTTCCTTCTTGCAGCCGCAGAACATGGTGACACCCAAAGCAAAGGTAAGCACCGTACTTATTAATTTCTTCATAACCAAGCCTTCCTGTATGTTATATTTTCCAACCGCGATTATACAGCGGAAGCAGACCTAATACAAAGAATATTTGACGATTTTACGATGAGCGATTATAATAAGCGAGTTGTTTTCAACAAATAACGTTTCCGCGCACGAGAGGGGGGAAAAAGAATGTCAGAGATCAGAGTTAAGGAAGGCGAGTCCCTCGACAGCGCACTTCGTCGTTTCAAGCGTTCATGCGCAAGATCCGGTGTACTTGCAGAAGTACGTAAGAGAGAGCACTACGAGAAGCCCTCTGTAAAGCGTAAGAAGAAGTCTGAGGCTGCAAGAAAGCGCAAGCACTGATAACTTCTTAAGTTACAAAGAACTGACAGACTCCCGAAGATTACTTCGGGGGTCTTTTTATGCTACAATATCCTCAAATAAATTAAGAGAGATATATAGTATGTTGCTTACTTCACAGAAGTGGCGTTTTGTGGTCGGGGAACCTTTCTCGAGCACTGATGCCTTATTTGAGGCATTATTAAAGAGCCACGGTATCAATACTCCCAAGGAGAGGGAGGACTTCCTTACGGACCAGGGTGCGGCACTTTACGACCCGTTCCTTTATAACGACATGAGAAAGGCCGTCGACATCATCTGCGAAGCGATGTCCGACAAGAGAAAGATTCTCGTCTACGGCGATTACGACTGCGACGGCGTTACCGCGACTTCAATACTCGTAAGGTATTTCAGAAGCCACGGCTGCGACGTGTCCTATATCGTACCTAACCGTGAGGAGCACGGCTACGGCCTTACCAAGAACATCATCGAGGACGTATTGAAGCAGGATCCATACCTTCTTATCACGGTCGACTGCGGCATCACGAATATCGACACCGTTGCCGAGCTTAAGGCAAGAGGAATGAAGGTCATCGTCACGGATCACCACAACGTACAGGACGAGATCCCGAACGCTGATGCCGTTATCTGCGCGAAAAGAAAAGACAATACCTACCCCTTCATCGACTTATGCGGCGCCGGCGTGGCACTGAAGATCGTTCAGGCTATGGGCACCGACAGAAGATTCCCTGTATCGGGAGACATCTGGCGCCAGACCATCGAGCTTGCAGGTATAGCTACCATCGCGGACCTCGTAAGTGTAGTCGATGAGAACAGAACCATCGTCAAGAAGGCTTTCATCAGCATGAAGAACCCCGTTAATCCGGGTATCAGGGTGATGAATGAGATCCTTCTCGAGAATGCGGGATCAAGAAAGTTCGACGAGACATTCGTATCATTTAATTTCGTACCCAGAGTCAATGCGGCGGGAAGACTTTACGACTCTTCCGAAGCGCTTAATCTGTTCCTTGAGGATGACGTCGAGAAGGCGCGCGAAGCGGCAATATCACTCGGGCAGCAGAACGACGAGCGAAAACAGATCGAGGCCCGCGTCTATGAGGAAGCCGTAAAGCAGATCGAGGATGAGAGACGCCCCGATGAGTGGAGCCTTGCAAATACCAAAGGTCCGATCATCGCTTACGATTCGAAGTGGCATCAGGGAGTTCTCGGTATAGTCGCGGGCAGACTGTCTTCTGCATATAAGCGCTCGGCGATAGTATTTACGGCTGATTCGATCGATCCTTTGAATCTGAAGGGATCTGGCAGAGCGTACGGGGATTACGATCTTTTCGCGGCGCTCGGGCGTGTAAGCGACAAGCTTATTAACTTCGGAGGGCACAAGAAGGCTGCCGGCGTGACGCTTCGCAAGTCGGATCTTACCGCGTTCATGAGGGCACTCGAGGACGATGCTGTCGCGAATGCGGGCGAGAATGAGACGGACGACGTTCTCGACGTTACCGCGAAGCTCAAGTTCAACATAATAAACTTCGATACATACGAGGCTATATGCAAGTTTAAGCCGTACGGCATCGGCAACAAGAAGCCGCTGTTCGTGACGGAAAGGCTCGTGGTCGTTAATATCAACGACATGACCGACGGCGCGCACATAAGGCTCGACCTCGCGGATGCCGACGGGAATTCGGATCAGACCGTGTCCGCGGTAGGCTTCGGCATGGGTATATACACGAAGCTTCTTAAGCCCGGAGACATCATCGACATCGCATATACGATGAACGAGTACACATATAAGGGCAAGACGTCCATAAGTCTGTATCTCGAGGATATAAAGCTTACGGGCGACGGCAGCTTCCTGTGGCAGAAGGCGGATATCGCCGAGGATCTGTACAGGAGCGGTATGGAGCTTGACCAGATCGCGAAGCTTGCGAAGACCACGGCAGCGGAGGGGCTTATCCCCACGAAGGTCGAGTATCTCGCGTGCTACCAGATAATGAAGAACGAGTGCAAGGGCGAGACGAGCTATGCGGATATCCCGCTTCTTGCCCGCATGATCACGAACGGATCGGGCGTCAAGCTCACTCCGTTCAAGGTCGCAAGGTGTCTTGAGGTATTCTCGGAGGCACATCTTATCAAACTTGGTGTATTATCTTCCTTAAGAGTCTGTTTCAGATTCCATAAGGTAGAAGGCAAGACGGACCTTAAACAGTCCGCAGTTTACATGAGGCTTCTTAAGCATGGATGAAAATGAGATCTTAGATGAACGCGAGTATCTGATGGATATGTCCAACGTGCCGGAGATTCCTGATTATATTCAGGAGAAGTTCGACGGTGTCATGGATATGTTCACTTCCTATGCTTCGCGTGCGCATCTCGAAGAGGGTGTCCTCAGTAAAGAGCAGGACCTCATAAGACGCGCATTCATCTTTGCTTTCAAGGCTCACCGTAATCAGAAGAGAAAGAACGGCGAGCTTTATATCGTTCATCCTATCGCGACCGCCGAGATCCTGGCAGAACTCGAGGTTGACGCCGAGTCCCTCGCAGGCGCACTTCTGCACGACACGATCGAGGATACGGCTGCAGATTCCGAGATGTTAAATGAGCTGTTCGGATCGACGATCACATTGCTCGTCGAGGGTGTTACAAAGCTTAATATCCTCTCGTCCCACAGTAAGGAAGAGATGCAGGCTGAGAACACACGTAAGATGCTCTTTGCCATGACGCGTGACCCGCGAGTTATACTCATCAAACTTGCCGACCGTCTTCACAATATGCGTACGATGCAGTACCAGACTCCCGCGAAGCAGGTCGAGAAGGCAAGGGAGACACTCGATATCTATGCTCCTTTCGCTGAGAAGTTCGGCGTGTTCAAGATCAAGTGGGAGCTCGAGGATCTGTGTCTTCGATACCTCGATAACGACGGCTACTACGAGCTCGTAGGCCTTATCTCGTCCAAGAGATCCGAGCGTGAGGCTTTCATGGCGCACGTTATCGCCGAGATCTCCGATAAGCTCAAGGATGAGGGCATGGAGCACTACGACGTCGACGGAAGACCGAAGCACTTCTACAGCATCTACAAGAAGATGCACGACAACAGACATAATGACATCAATCATATCTACGATATGTTCGCATGCAGGATCATCGTTGATTCCATCTCCGACTGCTACAGGGCTTTGGGTATCGTTCACTCGATGTTCGTGCCGCTTCCCGGAAGATTCAAGGACTATATCGCGAACCCGAAGGAGAACGGCTACCAGTCGCTACACACAACTGTTAAGCGCCCGGGCGGAAAGACGTTCGGAGAGACGACGTTCGAAGTTCAGATCAGAACATACAGCATGCATATCGAGGCCGAGTATGGAATCGCCGCGCACTGGCACTATAAGGAAGCCGGCAACTCCAAGGCTTTCAAGGAAGACATCTACGACGAGAAGATCAAGTGGGTAAGACAGTTCCTCGACGCACAGCGCGACTCTGACGATCCCAAGGACTTCATGGAGCTTCTTAAGAACAACATCGTTCCGAACGAAGTCTTCGTATTCACGCCCAAGGGCAAGATCGTAAGACTTCCCGCAGGTTCCACGCCGATCGACTTTGCTTATGCCATCCACAGCGGCATCGGCAATCACATGCACGGCGCGAAAGTAAACGGAAGGATCGTTCCTCTGTCGTATGTACTTAAGTCGGGCGAAGAGGTCGAGATCATGTCCTCGGAGAAGATCAAGGGACCTTCACGTGACTGGGTAAAGATCGTTAAGACCGCGTCCGCGAGATCGAAGATCAATGCATGGTTCAAGAAGCAGGACCGCGACGAGAATATCGCTGTGGGTAAAAAACTCCTCGAGCGTGAGATCGAGAAGAACGGTTTTACACATAATCAGCTTCTTATCGCAGAGAATATCAAGATCGTTCTCGATAAGTTCTCATGTAATTCCATAGATGATCTGTTCGCCGCCATCGGCTACGGATCGATACAGGTTGGCAAGGTCTTCGGAAAGCTTCGCGATGAATATATCAAGACATTAAGCGAGGAAGAGCGTCTCGCGATGGGTTACCGTACCGCATCCGACGGTCAGGTCGTCTACTACATGCCTGACCTTATCCCGGAAGATCTCGGTAAGGGCGACGTTGTTAAGAGACCTTCTTCTCCCGATAAGCAGTCGACGAAGAAGGGCAGAGGCGATGAAGGAATTATCATCGACGGTCTTTCCCATCCTCTGCTTCGTATCGCGAACTGCTGCCATCCGGTGCCCGGAGACGAGATCATCGGCTATGTAACCCAGAGCGACGGAGTAACCGTACATAAGCAGTCCTGCCCGAACATCGTTCATATCAAGGAATTCAAGGACAGATCCGAAAAGGATAAGAGAAAGTTCGAACATCTGATCGGTGCAGCGTGGGATGACGGGCGTAACAAGGCTTTCGGCTTCACGACCAACATCGTTATGCTTGCTCAGGAGTGCAGCCTTACTCTGCTTTTCGCTGATGTGTCGGCCATATTCAGCGACGAGCATGTCGATATCAAGGATATAAAGCAGCCGAAGCAGATCAACGGCGGCGCGTACACGGAGTTCGTTGTCACGGCGACATTCAGAAACAGAGAACAGCTCGACAGAGTGCTCGCGAAGCTTCGTAATCTGTCCTACGCGTCGAACGTTTACAGGAAGTAATTCGGGGCTTAACCTAAGATTCCGGAGATAAAATAAATATCGAGGAGTACCGTCAGGATTATGATCATCGTGCATATGACGTAGATTGCGGCTCTGCGCATTTTCTCGTCTGCTGATCGCTCTTTGATGTTGAAGTTTTCCTGAGGCATACCTCGATTATAGAGAGGTCCATTATTTCATGGTTTTCACGTATGTGACAATCAATTGACAATGTGTAAAAGGACCGCGTTCACGGGCTGTTCATACCTCTGTGGTATAATATTTCGATGCGATTTATCGATTCGACATTAAAAGACAATCTGACACGCGACAAGATGCGCATGGCCGTAAGTGTTGCCGCGGTAGTTGTTTTGAGTCTTTTGGTATTCATAAGCGTATATACGCTGCTTGATTCAAGGGTAAGAGAGGACCGTGCGAGACGTAATGCTCAGGCGGATGTTTTGCTTGATGCAGTAGAGTCATCGCAGGCGGAAACTTCCGTGACTGAGACTGCTTCCGAGACGCAGACGGAGGAGCCGTCTGAAACCACGATTGACATGCTCGCGCCTTCCGTTGCTTCGGCAGAGACTGAAGCCTTATCCGAGACTGCAGCGGAGGCCGGCGAAGAGACGAGCGAGGTTCAGGTGGAGGAGACTGCCGCAGCAGTCGATCCCAATGCGGTTGAAGAGTATTATGCGTCTGTATATGCCGCGAGCGACATCAACTTAAGATCCGGTCCCGGAACCGATTACGATATCGTCAGAGTCATCCACAGAGGCGAGGGTATCGATGTTACCGGAAGAACGGGTTCGGGCTGGTACCGCACATACAGCGGCAACTATGTGCTCATCGAGCTGACGACGACTGAGCCTGTCGCGACTACTGCCGCAGCTACGTCTGCGACCACTGCTGCGCCTACTGCCGCAACGACTACGGCGGGCACCGTACCTACTACACCGCCTATGACTGAATCGAATACAGCCGGAAGTGCGAGCACGGACGGTATGACATATTACGGCGTATGCCACATCACATTCTACGGACCTCAGCCCTTAGGGGACGGTTCGTACAGCACCACTACTGCCACGGGTACATCCTGTTCCGAAGGAAGGACAGTTGCTGCCGACTGGAGCATCTTCCCCGCGGGCACGGTGCTTTATCTGCCTAACGATCCTCTCGGAGGAGACGGATACTACACGGTAGAAGACAGAGGCTCCGGCGTAACGGGAAGCCACCTCGACCTGTTCGCGAACGGAAGTCACACGGTTACAGACTGCGAAGTCTACATAGTAGGCTGAAAATAAGAAGGAAAGAATAAATGAGTGAGAAAAAAACGAAAACAACAAAGAACGTAAAGACAGAGAAGACAACGAAGTCGCCCAAGACGGCGGCTTCCAAGAAGAGTACCAAGACTTCTAAGTCCGCTAAGACAGAGAAGAATCCTGTTAAGCAGGTAAATAAGGTTAAGCAGGACAAGCCCAAGAAGGAAAGAAAACCCAAGGCTTCCAAGAATAAGCTCAAGATAATTCCGCTCGGAGGCTTGCTCGAGATCGGCAAGAATATGACCGCATTCGAGTACGGCAATGACATCATCATCGTCGATGTCGGTATGGCATTCGGAGGCGAGGATACTCCGGGCGTAGACTGCGTCATTCAGGACTACACATATATCCGCGACAATGCGTATAAACTCCGCGGAATAATCCTTACACACGGACACGAGGATCATATCGGTGCTCTGCCGTATTTCTTAAGAGAATTCAAGTGCCCCGTCTACGGAGGCAAGCTTACGGTCGAGCTTGTAAGACATAAGCTCGAGGATAACGGTATAAGCCTCAAGGGAATCTCTCTTGATGCATGCCGTAACGGCGAGAGGGTAAGACTCGGAAATGCATTCCAGGTCGAGTTCATAAGAGTTAACCACAGTATCGCAGACTCGTATGCCGTCGCGATCAGGACTCCCGCGGGACTCGTTGTTCACTCGGGTGACTTCAAGATCGACTACACACCGATCAACGGCAAGGTCATCGACCTGCAGCGCTTCGGGGAGTTGGGACACGAAGGCGTACTCGCTTTCATGTGCGAAAGTACCAACATCGAGAAGGAGGGTTCATCTCCTTCGGAGAAGTATGTAGGCGAGGCTTTCCAGAATATATTCAAGAAGGCTGACGGCAGGATTATAGTCGCGACTTTCTCGAGCCACGTTCACCGCATGCAGCAGATATTTACCGCTGCCGAGATGAACGGGCGCCACGTCTGTCTGTGCGGAAGATCCATGATCAATTGCTTTAAGATCGCGAACTCTTTGGGCTACATCGAGATGAATCCCGATACCTTGATCGATATTAGCGCGATCAAGAATTATCCCGATAACGAGATCGTAGTTCTTACGACGGGCTCCCAGGCTGAGCCTACAAGTGCGCTGTCGAGAATGGCTTTCGCTTCCCATAAGGAAGTCGAGATCCGTGACGGCGATACGGTAATCATTTCCGCGCATCCGATCCCGGGTAACGAGAAGTCTATCTATAAGCTCATTGACGAGCTGTTCAAGTGCGGAGCAGAGGTCATCTATGAGTCGCTTGCCGATGTCCATGTATCGGGACACGCATATAAGAATGAGATCAGACTTCTGCATACTCTCTTGAGACCTAAGTTCTTCATCCCGGTACACGGTGAGTACAGAATGCTTATCAGACATGCCCAGCTCGCACAGAGCCTCGGCATGGATCCTGAGGATATATTCGTACTTCGTAACGGCGACGTCTTCGAGACTGACGGCAAGACGGCCGAGGTTACGGGTGAGGTTCCCGCACAGGCTATCCTCATCGACGGTTCTTCCGCTGCGGTCCGCGACGATCACGTAATGAGCGACCGTATGCACTTGGGAGACGACGGCTGCGTTGCTATATCCATCACGGTAGATCTTGCTTCGGGCGAGCTTGCTTGCGAGCCTGTGGTCGATTCGATCGGATTCGTTATCGACGACGAGAAGCAGGAGGTGCACGACGCACTTGCCATGAAGGTAAGCCAGCTGCTGTCGACGGGCGCACTTAAGGGTGAGAGCATCGACGCGAAGATCACGACGAGGGCTTTCAGGAATTCTTTACGTGATTTCCTTTTCGAGAAGACGAGAAGAAGACCCATGATCCTTACGAATGCGTGCCATGTAAGCGTTACTTCGCATTCGCGCCGCCGTTGAAAAAACAGGCATCGCCCTTTATAATAATAAAATATTTATTAATAGGAGTAGTTCACAGGAAATGAGAGTTTCGAATCTTTTTTTCGCGACACAGAGAGAGGTACCTGCTGACGCAGAGATACCTTCACACAAGTTAATGTTAAGAGCGGGTCTTATCCGCAAGATGTCATCCGGTATCTACGCTTACATGCCGATGGGCTTTAAGGTATACAAGAACGTCGAGAAGGTTATCCGTGAGGAGATGGACAGGGCAGGAGCACAGGAGCTCATCATGCCGGCGCTGCTTCCCGCCGAGGCTTATCAGGCTTCCGGAAGATGGGAGAAGTTCGGACCCGAGATGTTCCGTATGAGCGATCGAGGCGGTAGACCTTTCTGCCTCGGACCTACGCACGAGGAGCCTTTCACGGAAGCCGTAAGAGATACTTTCAGATCCTACAAGAATCTGCCTGTTACGCTTTATCAGATCCAGCATAAGTACAGAGACGAGAAGAGGCCGAGATTCGGTGTCATCCGTTCCCGCGAGTTCGTTATGAAGGACGCTTATTCCTTTGACGTCGACGAGGAAGGTCTCGATAAGTCCTACAAGATCATGTATGACGCATACAGAAGGATCTTCGACAGATTAGGTCTCGACTACACTGTAGTTGATGCAGACTCAGGTGCCATGGGCGGTTCCGGTTCACAGGAGTTTATGGTTAAGAGCCCTATCGGCGAGGATGCCATCTGCTTCTGCGACGCCTGCGGTTATGCTGCTAACGAAGAGAAGGCAACATGCAAGGAGGGCGAGGCTGATACATCCGCTGAGCTTCCCATCGAGAAGATCAAGACTCCCGATGCGAAGACAATCGAGGAGCTCGTTGCTTTCCTTAACACAACTCCCGATAAGTTCGTTAAGACAATCCTCTATAACATCGACGGCAAGATCGTTGCTGCTATGGTAAGAGGCGACCGTGATATCAACGAGACTAAGCTCGGCAATATCTTTGATGCCATGGAGATGGATCTTGCGTCCTTCGAGGATGTAGAGAGGATCACAGGTGCCAAGGTCGGCTTCGCAGGTCCCGTAGGACTTAAGGAGAAGATCGAGATCGTAATGGACAGCGAAGTTGCTCTTCTTAAGAACTTCATCGTAGGTGCATGCGAGACCGATTATCACTTCAAGAACGTAAACGTCGGAAGAGATTTTACTCCCGATATCGTTAAGGACATCAAGAACGTTAAGTCCGGCGACCTTTGCCCTAAGTGCGGCAAGCCTCTCGGAATGGCAAGAGGCGTTGAGGTCGGACATATCTTCAAGCTCGGAACAAAGTATTCCGATTCCCTGGGCTGCGTCTACCTCGATAAGGAGGGCAAGGAGCACTCGATGGTAATGGGATGCTACGGTATCGGTGTATCAAGAACTATCGCTGCCATCATCGAGCAGTACAACGACGAGGACGGTATCAAGTGGCCTGCGATCGCAGCACCTTACAAGGTCATCGTCATTCCCACAAACACGAAGGATGAGACTGTAATGGGCGTTGCTGAGAAGCTTTATAACTCTTACATCGACGCAGGTTACGAGACTTTGATCGACGACAGAAACGAGCGTCCCGGCGTTAAGTTCAAGGACGCTGATCTTCTTGGTATCCCGCTTCGTGTTACTGTCGGAAGAAGAGCAGGAGAAGGAATAGTAGAACTCAAGTTCAGAATGGACGGCGCCATGAGCGAAGCCACTGTTGAAGAGGCACTCGAGGCGGCATCAAAGATCAAGTGAGGACCTGATTATGTTGGTAATGAGAAGACTGGCAGCAATAGCGGCTTCGGCAGCGATCATCACAGGACTGTTCGCAGCACCTGTATCTGCAGCGGTTAATGCAGCTCCGGATGGAGCGGTAGTGAAGGGTCTCGATCCTACACAGAGCACTTCGTCTTTAAGCATCCAGAATTACTACGCGGATTATGATTCGATCACATTCAGATCCGTCGAGGGCGGTACGACAAAGCTGTATCTGTCCGGTAATTCCGTAGGTGTTGATACGGACTGCGGAAGTTCCATGACGATCAACATTACCAACTCAAGAAATTCCATCGTGGCTACGAGCGGCGGCGGAAGAAACGGTTCTTTTACTTTCGACACGGGTGACAACATCGAAGTCGACGAGTTGTACTACATCATGTTCGTAGTAACGGCTGACGGCGTACAGAGCAGATATGACGATATCGCTCTTACCAAGAAGGCTGACGGCAATCTGTCTTTCGTTAAGTCCATGTGCTATGACTTCAACGTAGAGCGCTGCAGCGAGCTGTGGACTGACGAAGAGTCTTTGCTCGAGTGCCTTGAGCCTCAGAATGACGTGGAGTGTGATTCGCCCATTGTTATTCAGACGGCACAGCGCATAACCCAGGGCTGCACTAATGACTGGGAGAAGGTACATGCTATCTACGACTTCATGGTAAATGAGTTCGCATATGACTATGTTCAGATCAACGATACATATACTACTTATCAGGATGACGCGGCTACACTGATCCTCCGTAAGGTCGCGATCTGTGAAGGCCTCGGCAATACATTTACTGCTCTTTGCAGAGCTGCAGACGTTCCTGCTGCGGTATCGTTCGGTATCGGTGCTGATGTAAGTGAGCTCGTATTGAGCAACGCGTACACGGGTGATGAGGGCTGTAACCACGCATGGGCAGTCTGCTGTATCGACGGCACATGGTATCACATGGATCCTACATGGGACTGCGGCAACTCCTATAACGGCGACTCCCACGACACAGGTACGAGAACTTCCGGAAGTGCTTCATACAACTGGTATCTGCTTCCCCTCGAAGTGTTCTCCATGACACACAAGATCTGTGATGCGGATACATATCACGGCAGACCCGAGTCCGGTGATGCAGGCGATGCTCACTACGAGATCACAAGAGACGGCACGATCACTATCTCCGGAAGCGGAACGCTTGATCTGCCTTACGGCTGCAACGGCTTCCGAAATGTCGTATTCACGGACGACTGCACGATCGATACCATCGCCGAGGAGTGCTTCTGCGACTGCGATATCATCACATCCGTCGTACTCCCCGATACGGTAACAAGGATCGAAGATTACGGCTTCAACACCTGTGAGGATCTGCAGTATATCTATCTGCCGGAGGGACTCCAGTACATAGGCGACTGCGCATTCGATTATTCGGATCAACTTGCATACATTTATATCCCCGACAGCGTAACGCATGTCGGAACATGGGCTTTCGATGATTGTCCGAGAGCGATCATCAGCATCCCGCACGGACTCGATCTTGAGGAAGAAGATTACTACATCTCTCCTTACAGGATCATCGAGAGATCGAACTGATCATGTCTTACATAGAATTTCATGACGTAAAGAAGGTCTACAGAACCGGTTCTGTGGACCTTTACGCACTTGACGGAACTGATTTCTTTCTCGAAAAGGGTGAGCTCTCGGTCATCGTAGGTCAGTCGGGTGCGGGCAAGACTACGCTGCTTAACATTATGGGCGGCATGGACAGACTTACATCGGGAAAGGTAACTCTCGACGGGCGCGACATCTCGTCGTTGAACAACAGGGAACTGGCGCTTTACAGACGTAACGAAGTCGGATTTGTATTCCAGTTCTATAATCTGATCCCGAATCTTACGGCTTACGAGAATATCGAGATGGCATCACAGCTTGTTAAGAACCCGAAGGATCCCGCAGATCTTCTGGAGGCTGTAGGCCTTACGAACCGTCGCGATAATTTCCCGGCGCAGTTATCGGGCGGCGAACAGCAGAGGATCTCCATTGCGCGCGCTATCGCGAAGAACCCTAAATTGCTGTTGTGTGACGAGCCTACGGGTGCTTTGGATTATGAGACGGGTAAGTCGATCCTGAAGCTTCTTCAGAAGCTATCTGTCGACGAAGGAATGACAGTCGTCATCATCACGCATAACTCGGCGCTGACCGCTATGGCGAACCGCGTTATAAGGCTTAAGAACGGCAAGGTCGTAAGCAACACGGTTAATGAATCACCTAAGAGTATCGATCTTATCGAGTGGTAAGACTTTAAGATGACTCCTTATATCAAGACAATAGCAAGGTCGATCAGACAGAGCTTCGGAAGGTTTCTGGCGATCCTTGCGATAATCGCATTGGGCGTCGGATTCATGTGCGGACTCATGCAGAGCAATCCGTCTTTTATGCTGACGGGAAATACTTATATTGCCGAGCGTAAGATGTTTGACTTCCGACTTCTGTCGACTATAGGGTTTGATGAAGAGGATATAGAGAATATCGCGGCTTTGGACGGCATCGTCGATGCCGAAGGAGCGTATTCCGCGGACGTTGTGGCGAGGCTTTCTTCACAGGAGGAGACGAGCCGTTCGCAGGTTCGAATTCACTCGTTAACTACCGGCGTCAATCTTCTTAAGGTCGAGGCGGGAAGGCTGCCCGAGAATGCGAATGAGATAGTTGTTGACGGGTATCTTTTCGCAGATCCTGATGAAGTTATCGGCACGCAGCTGATACTGTCGGGTGCGGCAGGACAGGATGATGCCGATTATCTTAACAGCGATGTGTTTACTGTCGTAGGAACGGTAAGGTCGCCTTTGTATATTGATTTCCAGCGTGGCACGACGGATGTCGGAAGCGGTCAGCTGACGTACTTCGCGTACACGACGGGAGATGCTTTCGACATGGAATACTATACCGAGTGTTATGTGTATTACGACACGGGGCTCGATGCGTATTCTGATGAGTACGAGGACTTCGCAGAGGCGAAGGAGGACGAACTCGAGACGGCTGTCGCGGCGATAATCGATGAGCGTTTCCAAGAGCTTATGGATGAGAACCGCGCGGATCTTGCCGACGGTATAGCGGAGCTTGAGGATGCGAGAGTAGAGGCTTCCGCAGATCTTGATGACGCGCGTGATGAGCTTCCCGATGCACACGATGAACTGCAGGAGGCATGGGAGCAGCTCGAGGAGACACGCGAGCAGTTAGAGGCTCTGCCGATGGTGCCTCCCCAGTATCAGGAGGCATATGATGAAGCTCTTGCCGAGTACGAAGACGGTCTATCTGAATATGAGGACGGACGCATCGAGTATTATGAAGGCTTAAGAGACTTCGATGCACAGATGACGGCGGCGAGCATCGAGCTGTCGTATATGTCGGGAGTGCTTGCGAATACGGAAGACCCGGATGTGTATGTGCTCGGACGTAATACGAATACGGGTTATCTCGCGTTCGATAATGACGCGGGTATCGTTAAGGGCCTTGCGAACGTATTCCCGATATTTTTCTTCGCACTTGCGGCACTTGTATGCTCGACCACGATGCAGAGAATGGTAATGGACGAGCGAAGCATCATCGGTACGATGAGAGCTCTCGGATATACCGATATGTCGATCATCATGAAGTACTCGATCTATGCGGGTTCAGCTGCCGTTATAGGCGCTGTCGCGGGGTACTATGCGGGCATCAATCTGTTCCCGTCGGTTATCTGGGATGTGTACGGCATGATGTACGGATTCTCGGATATTATGCTTCAGAAATCGGTGCCTCTATTCATCGTCGCGATCGCAGTATCGCTTTTGTGTTCCGTAGGCGTAGCAGTCGTTACCGCAGCGGATGAGCTTCGCGGAATGCCTGCAGAATTGATACGCCCTAAGGCACCTGCCGCGGGTAAGAAGATCTTCCTCGAGAAAATGACCGGAGTGTGGAAAAGACTTCGCTTCACGGAGAAGGTTTCTTTACGTAATGTATTCAGATTCAAGAAGAGAATGTCCATGATGATCATCGGTATCGCGGGTTGTTCGGCGCTTCTTATAACGGGATTCGGAATCCGCGATTCAATCACTGATGTTGTTGATCTTCAGTACGATAATATAACGACCTACAGACTTGATGCTCTGCTTAAGGACGGCAAGACCGAACAGCAGGCACTTGATGATATTGAGGATGCGAATGCGCTTCTCGGAACGTCTTACCGCGGCATTCCCGTACGCACCGAGAATGTCACTCATACGTCTTCGCAGATGGTCCGTGATGTTACGTTATTTATATCTTCTGATCCTTCGGTTAATGATGCGCTTAAGGCTTCATCCGACGGCGTCTCCATGCCGTGGCCGGGGGACGGGCAGATCGCCATAAGTTCGAAGCTTGCCGAGAAGAATGATCTTCATCCCGGCGACATGATCACTTTGGGATACGGCGATGAGGGGCGAGAGTTTACGCTTCGTATCGCTTATGTATTCGATAACTATATATTCCATTATGCGTTTATTAACGAGGCGACTTATGAGGATGTCTTCGCTAAGACTTACCGCGCGTCGGATATCCTGATCGTTAATGATGTAGATGAGGATTCTCATGATTACGATATGTCGCGTGAGCTTAATCTGACGAATGACTTTACAGATGTGCGCGTTACCGCTGAGTCGAGAGTGTCATTCGCGAATACGATGGAGAAGATGAATCTGATAGTTATCCTTATCATCGGCTGCGCTGCGGCTCTGGCATTCATCGTGTTGTTCAACCTTAATAACATCAATATCTCCGAGCGAGTCCGCGAGATCGCGACGATCAAAGTGCTGGGTTTCTCACAGGCGGAGACGGGTGCGTATTTCTTCAGAGAGAATTTTATCCTTGTGTTTATGGGGTATATAGTCGGTATTCCGCTCGGTATCGCACTGCACAGATTCGTTATCGATAAGATCGAGATGGATATGGTCACATTCGAGTGCAAGATCATCCCGACAAGTTATCTGTACTCGATCCTGTTCGTTATCCTGTTCTCGATCATCGTCGATCTCGTCATGAGGATCAAGATCAACCGCATCGACATGGCCGAGTCGCTTAAGAGCGCGGAGTGATTGCCCGGAAATCCGCTTTGTGTATCTTATTGTTGTCGAAATTGGGGCGTTTTGGTCTGAAAAAAAGATACATTGGGGTTGATGTATCTTAAATTTGGTTGAAATCAGTGAAAATGTGCACGGATTAAGATACATAAGAATATCCAGTCTCTAGATGCTTGCCGTTTTGCCCTGAAAAGTGGCAAGTTATGGGGAATAAGGGGGTCTGATTCCCTAACCGGTGGTAGATTTGGGGTAAAATGGGCATACATCTAGGGAACACTTAGCTATTGAGTAAAGGAAATACACCATGATCGAGACGATAATGAACAGAAGAAGTTACCGCGGGAAGTATAAGGCGGAGAAGGTGCCGGTGGAAGACCTTAAGACCATTATGGAGGCGGGACTCGCGGCGCCTTCGGGATGCAATAAGCAGACGACGAGTCTTATATGCGTTAATGATCCTGAGATACTTCAGAGAATTAAAGACGTCATCGATCCGCCGGTATGCGAGACAGCGCCTGCTATGATCTGCGTACTGACAAGACACATCAATGCTTACCGCGACAGATGCTTCGCGGTTCAGGATTATTCTGCGGCTATAGAGAATATGCTCCTTGCGATCGTTGACTTAGGATACCAGAGCTGCTGGTACGAGGGCCACATCACTGATGAGGACAGGATCTGTGACAAGATTAAGGTCATCCTTAACGTCCCGGATGAATATGATCTCGTATGCATCCTTCCGGTCGGTAAAGCGGAAGGCGAACCTGTAATGCCTAAGAAAAAGTCCAGCGAAGAGAGGGCTTGGTTTAATTCATTCCCTGACACTCTGCTTATGTGTGATAAAGAAGCAATAGAAGTGCAAAAAATTTTGCCGTTCCTATCCGACACTTGGCCATTGTGTCGGATAGGTCGGGCGGTTATTCGGGCAAGTCAATCTTGCCGACAAAGCTGTAATAAATCTCAATGTCCTGCCTGCGGGTGCCGTTCTCATCATAGCTGCACTCATGCACCACAATTTTCTCGATCATTTCCCGCAAGAGAGTGGGGGTCAGTTCTTCAAAGGCAAGGTGCTTGCGGACAATGCCCATAAATTTCTCGGCGTTGACGGTAGCTGCCTGTGACTTGTCCAGTTCGGCTTGCAGGGCGGCGGCTCTCTTTTTCAGCTCCGCTTGCTCGGCTTCGTAGTCAGCCGACAGTTCCATGAAACGCTCATCGCTGATTTTGCCGTTTACATTGTCCTCATACAGCCGCTTGATAATGCGGCTGATTTCAGAAATGCGTTCCTGCGCCTGTTCAAGCTGCTTGATGGCTGCGGCGGTCTTTCGCTTGCCGCCGATCTCGTTCTGCTGGACAAGTAGTTTCACAAACCGGCTCTCATGCTTGGCTGCGTATTCGGTCACTTGCCGGAGATTTGCCAGGACACCAGCGGTCAACAGATCGGTGCGGATAAAGTGCGCCGTACAGTTGCGGGTGCGCTTCTTGTAGCTGCCGCAGATGTAGCAGTCCTGTTTGCGGTCTTTGTTCTGATACCGCTGCTGATACAGCACATGGCCGCAGTCGGCGCAGAACAAAATCCCGGAGAACAGCCCCACTTCATCGTAGCGGTTCGGGCGTTTGCGCTGTTTGCGTAACTCCTGCACCCGTTCCCATGTTTCCTTGTCGATGATCGGCTCATGGTGGTTCTCGAAAATGGCCTGCTTCTCGACGGGGTTCTCTATGCTGTGCTTGACCTTATAAGAAGGCTTTTCCGTTTTGAAGTTCACCAGACATCCGGTGTACTCTCGGTTTTCGAGGATATGAACGACGGTGTTGGTCGCCCATTTGCACTCATAGCCTGGGTGATAACGGCGGGTGCTGCCTGTCCGCTGATATTCCAGCGTCCCCGGCGTGGGGATTTGCTGCTCCGTCAGCATACGGGCAATCTTGGTCGGGCCGTTCCCGGCAAGGCAAAGCTGGTAAATCTGCTGCACCACCGGGGCGGCTTCCTCGTCTATAATAAAATTCTCGTCCTCGTCCATCACATAGCCGTAAACCGGCTTGCTGGTAACAGGCTTGCCGCTCATGCCTTTTGACTTTTTCACTGCCTTGATTTTCTTGCTCGTATCTCTCACCAGCCATTCATTGAACAGATTTCGCAGCGGGGTAAAATCGTTGTCCATGCCCTCGCTGGCACTGTCCACATTATCGTTGACAGCGATAAAACGCACACCCTTTTGAGGGAACAGCATTTCCGTGTAAAACCCTACCTGCAAGTAGTTTCGCCCTAACCGGCTCATGTCCTTGACGATTTTTCGTTCCAGCGGTCATGCTCCCTGGCATGGCCGCTTTTCCATGCCCCGGTTCACGCCGGATAAGTCGGCTCCTGTGTAGCAGCGGCTTCCGCTTCCAGTACCCGCGCCATTTTGTCGGCG